>CEUY01078382.1_pt1 | contig 22690 bp, 35 predicted proteins | sample 361481 | NCBI WGS metagenome assembly CEUY01 (sample SAMEA2622737, study PRJEB7988) | marine metagenome | isolation source: saline water (ENVO:00002010), including | reverse complement strand
GGGCGAGGCTTCCAAGCCTGTTTATCTTAGATTTCCTTGGTGAAATTGCTTTAAAAAATGTAACTGAAAATATCATTGAATTGGATGGACCTATCGCTAGACCTAGCTATGGATTATTTTTATATCAAATGACTGGCATGTTAATGAGTAAAAAAGATTGTTATCTTTGTTTGCCAAGAGATACTGACGTTAGGGAAGCTGCATTAAAACCTTTTGTTAAAATGTGGGAAAATGTAGGCGAAAATATTAAATCTATCGAGATTCCTGAAGAACACAATGAGGAATATTATGATTTTACCAATGAAGAAGAACATCCTTTCTTTTTTGAAGCTTTAAATATCAAGGAAACGGAAGCTTTTAAAAATAGCCTCACGATTTACAAGCAACGTTCAGAATCTCTTGTTTCAAAAGACGTTTTAGAGAAATGGGACGATTATTTCAGGAATGCTTATGAAAACGACAGCAATAAATTTATCAATGAAGACAATCCAATGAGAAAGCCTATTAACACTGATGAATTTTTATCTTTTAAACCAAAAGAAAAGAAACAAAACAAAAAAAGATTTAGAATGTAATATACAAAAAACTCCCTTTCGGGAGTTTTTATTTTTTTAATCAATTAAGTTTAAAGTTAAATCGTCTTCTTCTAGGCAATAAAAATCTAAAACAGATTCAAATAAAGGATCATCGGTAGCTTGTCTAAATAACGTTATACAAGATATAAATTTGTAATAATCAGGATCTCCAAACATATCAAACAAAGGTCTTTCTGCTTCTAAAAGTATTTGTATCACTTCTATTAACCTTTCTCTTAAAATATCATTATCATAATAAGCAGTGGCTTCTTCTAAAGTTGATATCGAATACTTTTCACCTTCTAGGCTTTTTGATATTCCTTTTATTTGGGGGAACACAAACCACATCCAGTGGGATTCTTTTTGTTCATTTTTTAATTCTGCCACGACTGTATCCCATACAGCATTTTGAGCGTCAATAAATCTTTCTAAATCAAATCCCATGCTTTCACCTCATACTTAATAAATCATATTTTTATCAATTATAGCAAAAATTAACAGTATGGCAATACTATATCAAATATATTTTTTTATTATTTTTAGAATTTTGACCTCACTCATATCTCCTAAATCATTACCTTCTGGAAGATAAACAACTTCTTTATGTGTGGCTAATTTTGCAAGTTTTTGTCCTGCTTCATCACCTTCACAAATCGGAATGAGTTTAATACCTAACATAAATAATTGTTCTTTTATATGTTCTACATCAGATCCTAGCAATGCTAATGCTTGTAATCCTAATTTATGTAATCTACAGGCGTCAAAAACACCTTCACATAAAAACACCGTTTTTGTTTCAGGCGTTAATCTCTCCAAACCAAAAGCAGTTACTCTAACTGCACCGTGTTTTTTTGTTATGTAAGTATAATATCTTCTTTCAATATCAAGCAAATGACTTCCACGCTTTGGTTGTTCTGGGGTATAGCATTGGAAGCCTACAATTTCTCCGCTAAAACTATAAAGCATAAAATAAGCTTTACAGTGTTCCTCAGAAACGTAGACAGAACTATATAATTCTGCATGAAAATGTCTTTCTTTTAAATGTTTAGTAATAGATAACATATTGGTAGCCTCAAAAAAAATATACAATTGGGTTTGTATTTTTTTTAAAGTGGTTTTAACTCCACTCGCCACCAATATTTTTTTAGAAATGCGCAAGATATCGGGAACTTGCTCAATTGATAGGACAATTATAAGACAATTCACAAATGATTGTCAAGAACGTATTTAATATATTTTACTATTAAAATTTCAAATCTTGAAAATGAAAAAACATTTACAATTTGTTGATTTTTTATACTCTTTTTGCTATCATACCTTTCTATTAACAGATAAAAAAAGGTTAAATATGAAAAAATTATTACTTACTATCATTGGGCTTTTCTTACTCTCTGGTTGTGATGAAACCCCAGATAATTACGCAGAAAAAAAAGAAACACCTGTTGTTGAAGTTATTCAGGTAGTAGATCCTTACGAACCAAATTATACAGAAAATGATGTTTTTTCTTTTTATACCTCATGCCTTTTAACAGAAGGTATTAAAGAAGACGATTACTGTGAAGAAGTTTGTGCTGACGAATTTGATTATGATAGTTGTGATTTCGCTGAAGATACAATTTCTGATATCCTTTCTGCTGGTAAAGACCTTGAAAAAGAAAAAGCAAAACGTTATTCTCATAAAGTTGTAAAGAGTGAGTCTAAATGGTTTAAGAAGGATAGTCCTAAATGCAGTAACAATAAATGTACTCTAACATACTACAAAACTGTTTACTACAAAGATGGAAGCAGTTCAAAAAGTTATAAGACAGAAACTTATACTCAAAAAAATACGAATAGTGAGACAAAGACCACTACTAGTTCTACAAGTACAACAGCAAGTAAGTATTCCAGTAATTTAACTTCCACCAAACCGAAAGAAGAACCAAAAGAAGAAGTTATTGAAGAATCTAGTATTGGTGTCGGTGAAGTTGCCGTTGGTGCAGCAGCCGTTGGAACAGCTGCAGCATTAACAACAAATACTAAAACGAAATCAAAAACAGTTAAGAAAGATACTGGTTGGAAAAAATCAGGTTCTCCTTACTCATGTGGTTCATATTCACCTTCTACTTCAAGCAAACCAAAAGGTAAGAAGTTCACTCAAAAACGTTCTTGCAAACAAAAAGAAGTTCGAACTATTACTTATAGTGACGGTAGTGTTGAGAACTCTTCAAGAGTGATTAGTGCAAGCCAATCGAAAGATGCTATTGGCACAAAAGCTAAACCAAAACCGAAAAAAAAGAAGAGTAATAAGAAAAAATAATAATTCTAAAAAGCCGATTCAATCGGCTTTTTTATTGTGTTTCGTTTAATAATTTGATATATTAAAGAATCAAAATTGAGGAGTTAAAATGAAGAACACCATTTTAGAAAACGAAGAAGAACTTAAAAATCTTTTTGAAAAAGCTATTGAATCCAAGAAAAAAGGATTGAAAAGATTGAATTATATTTTTGATATGCTTTTTGTTTTCTTTAAAAGGAAGGAATGCATTACGGGACAAAAGATTATGGACGCTGAACCTGTTTCTCTTTATGGTTGTTTTTACAAAACGCTAGGCTCAAATTTAAAATTAAAAGACAAGACAAATAAACTTTATTCTTGTTTAATTGAATATTCAAATAGTGAAGACTATAATGATGACTTCAAAACATTTGTAAAACCAAAGAAAAAAATTCAATATTATTAAAAAAAACGGCTATCAAGCCGTTTTTTTTATTTTAATCATTAACTAATAACTTATTCAAGAATATTATTGATTTTTGAAATAATGTTTTTTTTACATTTGATTGAGCATCTTCAACACTTCTTTCTTCTTCTATTTCTAATAGATTTAAATCTTCTATAAGCAAATAATCATCTTTTTTGTAAAGAGATTTCACAAATGGATAACCTATATTTTCGGAATCCATTTTTCTGTAATCTTCTATGCTACTCATAGACTTTTCAACTCTATTATCACATGCAAAAATACTCTCTAGCCTATCCCCTTTAAGCACATATAAAATACAAACTCTATCAAAATCATAATAGCTTTCATATTTATCTTGATTATATCTCTCACATCTCCCTGATAAAAAATAAAATTCTGAGTTTTCTTTTATTTCTTCTATATATTTTACATATGATTCTTTGTAACTACATTTAAAATCATAAAGAATTTCTAACCCTTTTTCTGAAATCGCTTTTTTTACATTATCTTTAAATTTTAATTTAGAGTAAACTATTTTTTTATCTTCTGTAAAATTCAAAACAACGCCTGAATCCCCTTTTTTTATTTTTAATGGAAGACCCAACTTTATTCTTTCTTCATAAGTTTTATCTATTAAATCTTCTTCTGTAAAATTATTATTCCCTAAGTAAAACTTGTTTCTTTTGCTTGTTAAATGTTTATAATTTTTATTTTGAAAAACAACGCCTATTGTTTCTATTTCTCTTTCAGATTTTGAATTTTTTAACATATTTTCTATATCGAAAGCATATTCGGTTCTTCCAAACATCCAGCTTATATTTGCAACAGAAACTAACTGCCATTCACTTAAATCTTCTTCTATATTCGAATTAAAGAACATGTTTGAAGCAATATATAAATTTTTCAAATCAAAATTCTTTAATTCAAAATTAATAAATTTATAATTTGCAAACATGTGTTCTGCCCTTACTAGATTTGAAACGTTCCATTTTGAAATGTCTACTTTAGCTTCTGAACAATAAAGCATATAAGAAGAATCAAAAATATTTTTTGTATCCCAATTGGATATATTGACATTAAACTCTTTATCTTTTATTTTTTCAAAATAATAATCATATTCTTCACTATCCATTTCATCGTTTTCTATTATTACTTCTTTATACCCATAATATGATAAAAAACTATCAATTGATTCTACTTTACTTGTAATCCAAGCTGATAAATCTAAATTTTCAATTGAAGCACGATAGAATGTATAACTTAACTCTGTTACATTTTGAGTATCCCACTTAGAAAAACCAAAATCAGTTTCTACGCCTTCAAAAGTCATATATAATGTTTCTACATTTTGAGTATCCCACTTTGACAAATCACAATCTACTTTTGCATAACAAAAAGCTCTACTTAGATCTCTAACATTTGTAACAATCCACATAGATATATCACTTTTTACTGTTGCTCTGTAAAAAGTTTCTTTCAAGCTTATAAAATTACTGGTATCCCATAAAGATAAATCGTCAGTTATAGTTTTGTTTTTAAATAAACCGTCTATAACCCTTACTTCCGTTACGTTTAAATACTTTAATGGTAATTCTTCCCTTACAATATTAAAAAGGTCTTTTTCTGATACTGGAAATACACCATTCAATTTCGGTATTAAATTTTCTACACTTGAATCTAATTCTTCAAATTTTTTATTTGAGATTTTTTCTAATAAATCATTTTTTGTTATTTTATTTATCATTTTTTGTTATCCATTATTTTAAAAATTAATTCCATAGTTTTTAGCACAATCATTCTTGCCATTAAAATAAAAGGAAAATAACAACATAGTTTAAAGAAAGCATATAACATTAAACCAAAAGGTAACGTTAAGAAAGAGATTTCTGAAAAGAATCCTGTTACAGAAAGCAAAAATGTCAAAAACAATAATATTATACCAGAAATAAAAAGACCTAACCCTTCATTGCTATAACCTATAAATTTTTTAAATTTTATATTGAAAGACATAAATAAATATGCAACCAAAGAAGGGATAATAAAGATTGACCATGATACCAACAATTCTTTAAAATTAGTGTATAAAAAATCAATTAATGTATTTAAACCTAATAATTTCAATGGAAAATATGATATTGCACCTAATATTATAAATGGAAATATTGGATCTAAAAATACCTTTGCATAATCATTTAATAATCTTGATCCTGACTTCATTTTGGGGTTTTGCCCTATTTTAATCAAAAAAACTCCTTTTTTATTATTTTGTTACTTTTCTATTTTATTATTTTATTTTTAAAAAATCAACTTTTTTATTAGACAAATATTACATTTTCATGTATATTCGTAGTCATTATAAACTATTTTTTGTTTTATTGTTGGTTTTTTATACTATAGTTTGAGTTATGTTAAGGGGTATTATTTTTTTTTTTAATAATCATTAAAATAATATGGTTTTATATATTGTTTTTTACTATTTTTTTTGATATAATTCAATAAAATGTGATAAAGCAGTAAACATAAAGAAATAAATGAGAAAAAATTATGACTAGAAGTATACCATTAGATAGATTGCCTGAAGGATTTAAAAAAATTTCTTGCTGTGGAATTTATTCATTCTACAAAAATAAAAACACAAAAGGTATCATCTGGAAAAGGGACGATAAAGAAGTGTTTGTAAAGACCTTTGAGATGTCAGAAGCCCCTACTGAAGAAAAATTCATGTTTTGGCATGACCCTTCTTACTATGAAGATTTTATCAAAGAAAAATACTAATTATTCTGGATTAAAAAACACAATTACAAAGTCTCTCTTTTGGAGAGGCTTTTTTATCTAAAAATAGAACCTTAAAGGAATTAAAAATATGAAAACAGAACAAATTAATGATCTCAAATTTGATCCAAAAGAATTATTCAATCAACTAATGAATCTTATGGAGCTTGAAGACAGACCTTTCTTTTTTGAAGATACAAAAATTAATGAAGAATATTCTTATCGTGTATTCTGTTACAATATCCCTGGTTATATGCAATATCAACTACCATTTGCTCGTGAAACACGAGGTAGTATGTTCTTAATTAAGAACGATACAAAAGAATTTGTTTCTCTTGTTGTATTGCCTATGCCTAAGTTTTTTACCTATGGAGAACAGCCTGAAACCGAAAAGCTTGATCTATCAAAAGTAAAGCGATTCACTTTAAAAATTGATGGTAGTCTTGTTAGTTCTTATATTGATTTCAATGGCGATCTTGCATTTAAAACAAAACGTAGCCCTAGCCAAGATAGCTTTAATGAATTAATTGAGTCAGTTCTTTATCCTGAATTAAAAGAAGAACTTAAAGATCTTACAAAAACCCACACAGTAGATTGTGAGCTTACCTCACCTACAAATCGTGTTATTCTTGAATATAAAGACACCAATCTTTCTGTTCTAAAGGTTCGCTCTCGTGAAACTGGATTATTTGAAGAAATCTATTCAGAAGAATTTAAAAATAAATATCCACATATCGCCAAAATCATTGTTGAAGAACTTGATATTGGATTGCTTGAGGGTCTTAGTAAGAAAAATAACAATATTGACTGTAAAGGTATTGAAGGGGGCGTTGTTGAAATGCCTGACGGCACACTTGCCAAAATTAAAACTCGATATTATCTAACACAAAATCGTTTTGCTAACTTACAAGACTTTAAAAAACGTAATCGCCTAATGGTTGAAGCTTGTATTGAAGAAACTTTTGACGAATTAAGAACGTTGTTCTTCTATCGCAAACGCAGTGAAAATTATAATGCAGAAGGTATTGTTGCTGATATGGATAGTATTGAAAAGCAAGTTCGTGAGCTTTACAACCCTTTGTATTCTAAAATCATGGATTTTTATAATGAGAATAAAGAACTTTCATTGGAAGAATATACCGAAAAAGCAAAAGAAGAAAAAATGCATGAATATATGTCTCTTTTGATTCCACTCCATAAAGGTTTGAAAGTAAATATTAAAGCTTTCTTCCTTAAAAAATATGGAAATAAAATTCGAGCATAATTAACAATTAAAACAAAAGTCACTTTTCAAAATGGCTTTTGTTTTTATATCTTTTATTTAAATTTAACATCGATAACTTTTAAAATTATTGTTATTCATTTGATTTTATATTTTTATTATGATAAAATTATCTGTCTACTTTAAAAAGTCATTATAAAATAAATTAAAGAAAACAAAAACGTCATTCTTCCCTACCCTTAAGGACAGGGTATCCAAACGTAAATCTAGAGGACAAATTGATGAAAAAACTCACTCAGACTCAGAAAAATAACTTAATCAACCCTGCTTCTGTTACTCGAATTGTTGAAAAATTTGAAAATGAAATGAATATGGCAAAAGAATTTTTAAAAACGGAACGATTTAAAAATTTTTTTGAAAACGTGACTAATATTTTGAATAAGTCAAATAGTGATTTTGTAAACCTTGAAGAAGCTCTCGGTTCTAGCATTAATGAAGATGAATACTTTCTATTTATCAAAGCTGTAAAACTTAGTGACAACGTATCTTTTGTCAACAATGGCTTTGATGGTATTCACTACAAATTAAATGGTGTTATTTTTAAATTCATTGGCTCTGGTGACTATATTTGCCATAATAAACAGTTTAATGACATCAACCATCGTTTTGAAGTATCGAAAAAAATTAAGTTCTTCAAAGATAGTCTTCCTCGCTTGTTAAGATCTAACCATAGTTTTACCCCTATTGAATTAGCTTCATTAAAAAGAGATATTGCTATGTTTGAGGAAGAAGAAACAAAATGTCCATTAGAATATAGAGATAATTTTTATATTTCTGATCCTCTTGAGCACGATAATTCTTATGAATCTTCTGAACAACTATTAAAACGTTTATCTTTATGGAACCCTTATCTTGTAATGCGATAAACATTGAATAACTTTATCAAGCCTGTTATAATTAACAGGCTTTTTTAATTTAGAGAACAAAAAAATGAAAACTCCTTTTGATAAAAAACTAATTTTACAACCTTTTTCTGACATTCATAACTATGACCTATCTTATACTCCACCAATAACAAACGCTGACGTCCTCGTTTGTGCAGGTGATATGGATATTGGCTACAATATTAGTGATTGGGTTAAGAGAGTTGAAGATGTACATCAAAAGCCTATGATTTGTGGGTTAGGAAATCACGATTTTTGGAATACTTCTACTGCAAATATGACAGTTTCAGAATGGGTAGAACATTACCGTTCTTGCAATACTGATTTAACTCAGTTTATGTATAATGAAACAAAAATTATCGGTAATTATGCTATTATTGTTGCTACAATGTGGACTGATTTTCAAGGCGAAAATCCTCTCTGTATCAGAGATTCTAAACTTGCAAAAGACTTTACAAGAATTCGAGTTAATGACGACAGTAACATTACAGCACAACAAATGCTTGTTTTGTATAAAGAGGCTCGTGATTACATTGTTCAAGAATTGGAAAAGCATAAAGATAAAAAATGTATTGTTGTAACTCATTATCCACCAACAATTTCCTGTAATATCACTTTTAATATTACTCCTGTCTCTTATTATTGGGTAGGATTTATGGAAGACGTAATGGAAAAATATCAACCTGCTGCTTGGATCTCTGGACACATGCACAACACCTTTATCAAAAAATTTGGTAACACACAATTTATTATGAACCCTGCGGGTAAAATTAAGAATGGTATTATTCAAAATCCAGATTTCGTTGATGGTCTGACTGTTGAAATATAATTTAATTTAAAACGTATATGATTTATTTATTCGAAAAACGATGTCTCTTAAAAAAAGAGAGCTTGAATGTGCCAATGGTATCTATGTCGAAGTCATAAAAGATCTTGATATTCTTGGCATCGCAGAATATGCGAAAGAAGAACGTGACGAATTTTTTTTAATATTTTATTGACATTTACTTTACTTAATTGTATAATGCAATTAAGTAAGGTGAATAACTAATATCGAGGTGATTTATGGTTGGTAGCAATGTAAAAAGTATGGTTGAAAGTGCAATTTCTCGTTTAGCAAGCAAAGAAAACAATGGTGAAGATTTGTCACTTGTTAGTTCTGGTGTTAACTTTAATCTTCATTTAGAAATCGAACGTGGTCGTGTTTGGGCTATGTCTGATTTAGATCAGACTAAAATGCGTGGTGAAAATGTCATTGATTATCTATCAAATGTAGACGCACAAGCAAAATAATTTTTTAATTTATTTGCAAAACAATTATAAATTTGATATAATTTTTATATCGAAATGAAACACAGAACCTTTATCCAAAAGGTTCTTTATTTTTTTAGGAGAAGAATTAAAATGGATAAAAAAAAATTATCTAATGAAGAACAGCTAACTGTATTAGCACTTCTTGAAGAAGGTTGGTCTTCATCAGAGATTGAGATTCATATTCAAGCCAACAATGGTGTTGTTCTTGAAAATATCGAGTAAAAAATCATGAAGCTATTTTTTAAATCATTAATATTATTCGGGGTTTTATTTGGAACATATTATGGAACGTCTGTTTATATGTTTGAAAAACAAAGCAAACAGTTTGCTTCCGATCTTGTTTCTGCTATTAACGATAACAAACCAGAGCTTTTGGCACAATATAAAACAATGGAATATGATTTAAGCATGCTTGAAGATTTTAGCGACAGAGAATATAGAATTTTTAAAGAGACTCCATACAACTACCAAACACTTGTTGATAGTGCAGAGAATATAAGAAATGTTAAAATCATTGAAATTACAGACAGCATTAAACATGATTTTATCTTTTTAACTGGTCTAAATTGTTATGACCTAACTTTTAACAACAATTCAATGGTAAGAATGATTATGTGTACTCAGCAAATTATTGGCGAAATTGAAGTTGCACTTGTTCAATCAAATAGTGTATAAGAAAGCCGTATGTCTTACACGGCTTCTTTTTTTATAAATTTTCTACATTCTGTTAAGAAATTATCATATATTTTATTTTTTTCTTTTTCAATATCGTATTGTTTCATTTGATATTGAAATTTTGGACTTTTAATTTCGTTTTTTGCCCTCTCTATATTGTCAAATACAAATGATTTTAATTTGTAATAAGATATATCTATATCTCTAACTAATAATTCTGGATTTTTATAATCTTTTTTTAATGCCGTCTTTATCTCTGAAACAGATTCATCTCCCATTAATGATTCCACCAATGCTTCACCATAATTTACTATAAAATCACATTTTTTTTCTGCTGATTTATGTATTGGAAATGGTTTTTTTAATTGATAAAGATTTTTATTTTGTTGATAATAATTTATTCCGAAGCAGATCAAACAAAACAATGTTAATGTTGCTAATATTTTATTCAGCATTTTTATTCCTTTTATTATTTATATTATATGTTATCACTTGCATCAAAATAGTCAAAAAAGATTATAATAAGACTCTTGTTTCAAGATTACACTTCTCATGATTTTTCTTGCTCTAAATTATGAATAATGATATGATTATGTCAGTTTAAATAAAAGGTTATCCGTTATGTATAAAAATGAATTACATTTATCAAATTATGGTTTTGAAACTTGCATTAACACTAATATTCATATTATCAATGATTCACTTATGGTCGCCTTCTCGCTAAAAGCTTGTGGTGAAACAGAAATTAAAGAACTTTTCGCAATAACGTTTCTTCGAGATAAAATCCTTGCCGTAAACACCAATTCTGTTGAAGCTCATACTGGCTACCCTTCTCCACAACAAATACAAGAAGAATTAGCTTTGAATATTGCAAAAAGCAAATTCTTTGCGTTAGTTGTCAAAGTTCAATCTCAATCACTAGAAAACATCTGGGAAATTATAGATAACCAAGAAAAACCAGAAGAAGTATTGTTTCATACGTTATTTTCATAAAGGTTTAGACTATGATCGTTGATAACTTTTTTATTATTGTCGGCATTGGAGTGCTATTAACTTATTTTGGCTATCGTTGCATTGCTTTCTTTGTAGATTTATTAGCTAAAAACGAAGAAACACAAGAAGAACTTCAAAGACAACAAAAAGAGTATCAAGAGAAGATTTTTAATGCTCTTGTTGAAGGTAATTATGAATGGGTAGATCACAGAAACTATTATCGTTTTTTTATCGACGGTGAAATTGAGGTTATTGGTATTGTTTCTGTTGTAGACGCTTTTGGGATTAATTTCCGTGAAGACGTCAGGCGAGAACGTGAAAAAAGACAAAACCCAAAAGCAGAAGTGATATATTTAAATCAAATAAAAGCTCGTTAAAACGAGCTTTCTTTTTTCTTAAACATTGGCGAATAATGTGCCAAATTATCACAATTCAATAAACCTTTTACTAAATCACAATCTACTTCTCTGTTTCCATATTTAAAAGAGAAACTATTTCTTCCATCCATTTTCAATGTGCTTACTGTTTTTCCATTTACTTTTACTGTGGTTGGCAATATCGTTAATGTCGTTCTATAGCCTTTTTTAACGCCATATTCTATCCAGTCGCCCTGAAAATATTGTAATCTTTTATTTAATTCTACTTTTTTAAGGAAAAGTAAAGCCATAATTAAAACAATAATTAATGTAATTCCCAATATACCTAAAAGACTAAGCATTAATGCCTTTTGGTTATTCATTCCATTTTTATTTACTTTTCCAAAATAAGAAACGTCCATTTTCTTACTCCCTATGTGTTACAGTTTTATTTCCCTCTTGAACACAGGATTGTATGGTTGATCTGGATATTTACATTTTAATGTTTCTTGATCCGATAAGTCGCACTTAATATTATCATATCCCAATCTAAATTCTACACTCTTGCCATCTCTAGAAGCTGTATAATTAGTTGTAACTAATTTTTGATTATATACAACCCCTTCATTAGAAAAAATTATAATATCTTTTGTGTAATCTGCCACATTATATTCAACCCATTCACCAATTTTCAAAAATTGCTTCATTTCTTGTTTCGTTACATCCGCTTGTTTTTCTATAAGCATATACATAATTGTAGCGCAGATTAAAAACATTGTTGAAGCAATGAATTTTTGTACTTTTTTTGAGTTTTTATTCTTCTTTTCCTGCTCTTTTCTTTGATCATCGGTAGTGGCATTGTTTGCTACTTGTACTGCCATGATATCTTCTCCAAAACATGAACACATAAGTCATGCTTTCTTATTGTTGTTTTAAATAATAACATTCTTTTTTTTTATTTCAATATATGATAATGTTCTGTTAATTCTATTTATAGTTTTAGTTATATCGAAAATATAATTTTTTATTCATATGTGAAATATAAACCCTTTTCTATATAAAGGTTCTTGATAAAAATTGACATTTAAAATAATTTATCAAAAATGTGATTTATTTTTAAAAAAAATGTTGCTTTTTTATACTTAATTTTCATTTTAGTTTGTTTAAATAGTGTTTTTTTGCTATAATCATTTAAATGTCAATCACAGTATAGGTTAAAAAATGTCCACACAAATCAATGAAATTGAAATCAAACATCACATTAGTAAGAATGCTGCTTTTGGACTTATTCAAGAAGGCATGATGCGTAATGCGGTTGAAATCTCCTATATCAACCAAGTTTATCTTTTTGACGAAAATGCAACGGCTTACTACAATCGTGAAAAAGGCGCATTTGATATCATCCTCAAATACAAAAACAAAAAAGCTTCTTTTACTATTTTTGTTAAAGAAAGAGATAAGTGTGAAATTCTCAACAAAGAGTTCCAAGAATCTTCTTTTATTTCTTGTAGTAAATCGACATTCCGTGTCCGTTATTTAGACGGTAAGCCAATCTTTACTTTTAAAAGAAAAATTGAAGGCATTGACGGTAATTTTGAATTCGAAGTTCCTTTTGCTGATAATGGTCAAACTCCTGATAAAGAAGCACTAACAAAAGTTCTTTCTAGAATTAAAAGTCGTGTAGAAAAAATTCGTTATACCATTGCTCAAAAAAATGGTTTATCTTATGAAATTGATATGTATAAAGACGAAGACTTTATCACCCTTGAAGTAGAATTCAAGACAATTGAAGAAATGGAACAATTCGATCCCAATTATTCCTTTATCTGTGATTGGACTGATGACTCTAGTAAGAAAAATAAAAACCTTGCAAAAGCAAAACTTTAAGTTAATAATATCTCAAAAAAGCGTCAAAAGACGCTTTTTTTATTGAAAATATTATTTTTTTGTTTTATATTTCCAAGTAAGGGAGGATTTATGAATAAATTTTACATTCAGAATCAATTATTAAATAGAAACATAAAAAGAGATGTTTCTTTAATTCAAGAAGATTATTTTGAATTAACACAATATTCTGTAGTGTTTGTTGATACTATGGAAAGCGATAGTTTTATAATCAGTGAACTTGAAGGATATTCTTTTCCATGCAATATGAGATTTCAAAGTGAAATAAAAGACTTCACGATTTCTGCTAAATATTTCTATGAAGAAATGAAAATTGACTTTAAGGTCTTATTTTTAGGTGAAGTCATTGCAATTTGGAAATATGATTTACAAGATAAAAAAGTTAGAAATAAAGATATAAAAGAACCTATTCTGTTTTTTTCTCATTGTCTTGATTTTATTGACCAATTTGAAGCATGATTTTTTATTGACAAAAAAATTAATCATTTCATAATACTAAAAACTAAAAATAAAAAGGATAAAATATGTTTATAGTCGTAGTTAATAAAAATAATATTACAGAAAAATTTCTTACTTTCCAAGATAAAAAACTACAAGAAATACAATTTATGAGAGAATGCCAAGGTATTGGTCATGAACCTACTGAATTGGATTTTTTGAATAAAATTCATAAATCTGAAAATGGCACGGTTCAAATGTTAGAAAAATAATTAAAAAAAATGAAATGATTTTTAAAGTTGATATATCTTATCGTAACCAATATGTAATTAAGGAGGGATATATGGCTTTAAAATTAGATCTAACAACATTAACTGAACTTGAAATAGAACAAATTGAAAACTTTGACGCTACACCACTAGAAGAATTAAGTGAACCAGAAGAGCCTCAATGGAAAAAAGACGTTGATTTAATAGAATCATTACTTTCTAATTAATTACAATTAAAACAATAACACTCTATCATAGAGTGTTTTTTATTAATTTTTATTTTTAAAATTATACTATTTTCAAAAAGGATACATTATGAATATTGAAAATTTTGAACCTAGCGTTGGTGCTGCCGTATCTACAATCTCTCAATCTGGATACCAAATCACAGATATTATTATTGTTTTCCCATTACAGGTTTTAATCTTTACTATTGGATATTATGTCTTCGAAAAAGACAAGAAAAAATCAACAACATAAGATAATGAAAGTCAACAAAAAGATTGATTTAAAAGTCTTATTTTGATACAATGACTCTTATAATAAATATAAGGGTATTGTGAGGATGAAAGTCAGTTTTTCAGAAAAAGAAGATAGTTATGATTATATATCAAACTTACAAAAAGAAATTAAAAAAATTAATAGTCTTGAAATTAGCGATGAATTAAAAATTGAGCTAAGAGATAAATTAGCCAGTAAGTGCATTGTTGATCTTGAAAATCATAAATACAATATTGAAGCAATTAAAAAAGCTAGTTTTCTTGATATTATCAAAAAAATGAAAAGTATTATCACTTTTAGAGAAGATTTAGCTTCAAAAGTAGATTTTATTCAAGCATATAATGACAACTACATGTGTTTTTCATTCATTTCTATCTATTCTGAAATAATATGCAAATATATGGATAAATCAAATTTAAAAGAAATTGTTGGGATTTATTTTAAACGTTATTCTTGGATAAATCAAAAAGTTAATGAATATAATTTATCCCATGATGGCATTATAAACATAGAAGCTTATGAATATATCACGCTTGGTTTTTTAGAGGGAAGAGGTCTTTATGCAAGCATTCTCTCAAATGCAGAGCTTTTAAAAGAATTATTTAATATTTCAGATGATAAATTAGAAGAGGTTATGAATGAAAAATAAAACAATATATGCAGACTTTTCATTAAAAAAAGTTTTGAAAAAAGATAATCTTGTTGAAAATATTGATTCTGATATTATTACTGAATTAGATAATAAAATTAAGAAAATTAAAAAAATGCAACTTAGTGACTCTGTTAAAGACGCTATTATTACAAAAGAATTGGCTATATTTGAAAGCAAGCAAAACTTAGAACTTATGAAACATACACTCAAATTTGAAGTCAGTAAGTCAGAAGAAGATCTTGTTAAGCACATTCGAAACATAACAACTCTACATTTTAATAATCTTTATGCAAATAACTCTGTTGAATTATACACATCCTGTTCTATTGTTTTAGATTTTCTAAGACAGAAATTTATTGTTTTTGAATCAAAAGAATCATTGAGCTTAGACATAAGACGAGGTTTTAATTATGACGGGTGTAAAGAGTCATTAAAAGAGCTAAGAAGTGAACTTCAAGATATTAGAAATGGAGAAAACTCAATTACTTATGAGTCAATTCATTTACTATGTTCTGTTTCTAATGCTATATCTTCTACTATTTATATGATTTTAATAGATAAAAAAGCAAAAGATTTCTTTTTCAATGGTCTTTTTGATAATGTTGAAAATCCAGAGGATTTTATTTCAAAAGAAAACGAAAAGACATTAGAAGATAACGTAAAAAAAATAATATCAGCAAAAGAAATATTAGCCATTGAAGCACTGGAACAAATGGAACAAATGGAACACGCTGAAAGAGTTCATGCTGAGAAAGCAAGAACAGCGTTTGAATCCTTTGAAGAAAAGGATCTTCCATTATGATAAATAATAAAATGACTGTTGATTTTTCTTCTGGTAATGTAGATGAAGCTCTTAAATATAATCTTAGCGATGAATTAAAAAGAACATTTAAAAATATCAATTCTTTACCCATATCAGAAGAAGATAAAAAGGAAATTATTGAAAATGAAATAGCAATATATAAAAATAAACAAGGGATAACTTTAAATAGATTAACTGAAATTAATGAAGTTTTAAACATAAGAAATAAACTAATTTCAGATCTTTCTTTTATTTCAAACTTGAAATATGAAGATATCTACTCTAACAATATTGTAAGTATTTATTCTATTTGTTGGCAATTAATTAGATTTTTTAACTGTAAGCATATTAATTTAGCAAAAAACAATTATATTTGGACAAATCCAAAAACAACTTATAAATATGAACTTAAAATAGACAGTTCTTTTTCTTATGAAGGTTGTAAAAAATTATTAACCAAAATGGAAAGTGAAATTTCAAGTATTGATAATAAGTCAAAGACAACAGTTGAGTATTCAACCATAAATGAGATCTTTAATGTATCTTCATTGTTGAGTGCGGAGATACGCACTATATTGACAGATGAAAGATTATCTCTTTTCTTTTTTGGTGATATCGTTGAAGATTTAAAAAATGAAATGAAAACAGAGGAAAATAATAATGAGTGAGGGTAATAACAAAATGTCAGCAGATTTTGCAAATAAAAAAGAAGAAATTGAAACTGAAGAAGTTAAAGACATTGAAGTTAAAAGTGCTACTGAATTAGCCATTGAAAGAACAAAAGTATTAATTGAATTAAAAAAACAAATAGAATTAATCAACACGCTTGACATTCCAATAGAAGAAGCAAATTTATTAGTGCAAAGCTATGTAAGAAGTGCAGAAACACCAGAAGATTTTGCTCAAAAAGAAAAAGAAGCAAGAAAAGCTGTTTTTCAAGCTATTAATGAAATCTCTCGTTTAAAAAATGATGAAGACGATGAAGAAAAAAACGCTTTTGACCACAATCGTTTTTGTAAAATCTATGAGTCTGCTTGTTTTCTTCTTGGATTCTTATCAAACAAAAGGGAGCTTTTGTCTGATGAACGTCAAGATATGTTAATTAGATTTGAAAGTTTCATTAGTGCTAAAAGCGTTGAAGAAGCAATTTTTGAGTTCTCTTACCGAAATGATTGGGATGAAACGTCTTTTTTGACAAAAACTATCTCTTTTGCGAATCAACTAAAAGGGCTTACTGTATCTATTCTTAATGACAAAGAATTGAGTGATTCATTTTTTATCATTGAAGAATCCGAAGAATAATAACAAACGAAAAAGCACCTTTCTAGGTGCTTTTTTTGACCTTTATCAATTTTAAAAGATTTTAAACTTTTTTTACTTTTTCGCTTTTCTTACGCAAACGTTTTTGTTAGACTTAGATCTCATTTTTAAACACGCTAAAAGGAAAAACTATGTCAATCAAAACTGTTTTAGACGTTCAAGAAATTGCACAATACCCAGAAAATTCAGAACGTGGAGTTCGAATCAAAACAAACACTGGTCATATCGTTGCTCGTGTCTGCGAAAAAATGGATATTTCAGTAGGCGATAGTATTACAGTCAACAGCCTTGTTGATATTGAAAACTCAGGCGATTTCTATGCCAGAGAACTACAAATCAATTAATAACCTAATTTACATTAAAATAAGTTAAAACAATAAACCTTCGTTTTGAGGGTTTTTTTATTGAATAATAGATTCATTTATTGTATAATATCCCTATTAGAACTTTTGAGAAAAAAGAATATGATAGATTATCCAAATGAAGAATGGTTTAACGAAGCCAGAGAATACAATACACCAGATCAGATTTCTTGTCCTGCTTGTTATGATATTGAACAAGAAGAAGATATGTCTAACAAAACTTGTAAAATTTGTGGCGCAGAAGAATATGAGATTGGATACAATCATTTAATTACAACTCATTTAATCTTAAATAAAATTGAAGTATTTAAAGAACTTAAAGATGATTATTTGATTGAAATTATTAATGATTTAAAAAAACAAACGTTTGATTGCCCTGAATGCTCAAGTATTGACGATGAACAATACACTTGCACAAGTTGTTGGGGAACAAACTATTCTGAGTTTCATTATCTTATTATGGAACTTAACGAAAACAAAAATGAAAAAGACTTTGCTGAAAGATTGTCTCAATTAGATTCGGAGTATTAATATGTTAAACAAAGAAAAATACAAAGCTTTTAAAAGCAATGCAGGATTAGCTTATGAAGAATACTCTTACTTTGTAGAGATTTCGGATAATAAGTTTATTTGTGTCGGGACGAGAACTTATCGAAATGAAGGTTATTCGCTTGGAACAATTGTTACAACAACAGAAGATCATAGTGAAGTTGATTATGACAAGGTTATTCCAAAAAATGAATTAGAACCAACCACAGAATTTGAGTTAACATTGCGTGAAGAACTTATTGATTTCATTATCGAGCAAGAAAATAAAATCAAAGAGCTGGAAAAAAAACTAGAATCATAGGCTTTACTTTTAAAGTCGTATGCTTTATAATATATAAAATTTCAAAAAAGGTTAAAACAATGAGTATTGAATCACATGAGATTTGCACCAAATATCCTCGAACATATCATTTGTATTGGTCTAAGGGTGTAGGTTCAGATGATAAAATTAAAAAAGACTTAAGTAACTTTGAAGGTAAAGTCGTTGTTGTTACTGAAAAACTTGATGGTGAAAATACAACAATGTATCCACGTTATGATCTAACTGGAATGCATGCTCGTTCTTTTGACGGTGCTTTTGATTGGACTCGTGAGTGGGTTCGTTCTGTTCAGATTGCTATTGTTGAAATGATTAAAGGTTATCGAGTTTGCGGTGAAAACATGACCGCTATTCATTCTATTACTTATGACGATCTGGTTAGCTTCTTTTATATCTTTTCTATTTGGGATGAAGAAACCAATATGTGCTTATCTTGGGAAGATACTGTAAAATTTGCTGAAAAATTAGATATTCCTACACCTAAAGTGCTTTATCATGGTGTTTGGGACGAAGAACTGTTCAAGCAAATGTTTGAAGATATGGATACAGAAAAGATGGAGGGTTACACTATTCGTCTTGCTGATAGTTTCCATTATGACGATTTTTCAAATTGTCTTGTTAAGGCTGTTCGTGAAGGTCACGTACAAACTGACGAACATTGGCGAAAAGATGCGCAACCTGCTTCATTATCAACAGATAAGCGAATAATGCCTTCCTTTATGGATAAAACGAAGTAATCAATATTAAGACCTTGCACTAGCAAGGTCTTTTTTTTGCAAAATTATTTGATTTAGAGTTGTTAGGTGATATTTTATTTTATATCTACAACATACTAAGGAAAGATATATATGTTTAAAAAAAATAAAATATTACTATCACTAATACCATTCATTTCTTTTGGTGCATTTGCTTCTGAAGAACTTGAAATGGGATTCTATGGAAACCTACATTATGATTTTTCAGATTATGAAGTTGAAGGGGTTGAAACTGATTTAGATACCGAAACACGCTTTGCAGGAACAAATATCGGTGTTTATTCTAATTTTGAAATCAATGACAAAGCAAGTATGTCATTAGACGCTGGTGTAACCAATGATTCGGATTTTATTTATGGACGAGTTATACCTGACGAATTTGATTTTGTTCTTAACAAAGCTTTTATCACTTATAACTATAATTCAAATTTAGACGTTGAGATTGGTAGAATGTTTACTCCTATTGGTTTATTCCACGATGATCCAACTCATAAAGATAATATTATTGATAATAGTAATCCAGTTAGTCGATACTCTGACGCTATTAATGTTCGATTCCAACATGAAAAAGAAGGAATAAATTTTGATATCAACGCTTTTGTTGCAACTCATTTAGACGAAAGCCAAGCTGATAGCCATTATGGTGCTAATGTTTTAATTGGTAATGATAAAATAGGTCAATTTAGTTTTGGTTATGCAAGTTATGACGTAGATAGATTTACTGAAGAAATGGAGTATTTAGAAGGTGGATATTACTTCAGCAGAAGTAACATTAGCTTTGTTATTAATGGAAAACATTTAAAAGACGGCAATGACGAAGAATACAATATCTTCGTTACAAAAGGTCAATATGACTTCAATGGAATTAAACCTTATGTTAGATATAGAATTCAAGAAACAGATAATACTATTTTAGATTCTTATGATATGTATGGAACAGGTGTAGAATTTGATATTCATAAAACATTATCTTTGTCTGTTGGCTATGATAAGTTTGAATATAAAGACTTTGACGGTGACTATAATGATGACGTATTCAGAGCAGGATTATCATTCAGAATTTAATGAATCGTTAAAAAAAGCGTAGGCAATTAAAAAACGTAGACTTTTTTCAAAGCCTACGTTTTTCTTTGTTTTAAGCGAAACTTTTTTCGTTTTGACGCATTTCTGTCTCAATGTTTTGGGAACTTTTTTGATCTTTTTGATATTTATCGATCATCCAACGAATAGCTTCTATTTGTTCTTTACCAATAGTTTCTCTTGTTAGACGCTCATTGAGAGACTTCATTTCTTTCTTGTTTTTTAGAAGCATTCGCACATTATTTGATAACGCATTCTTTGCTTTCTCATGTTTTGTTGCTCTTTCTCGTAAAATATAAGAGTCAATTGTTTCGTCATTTCGAGTGTTTTCTTCAAGATTTGAATCCATTCTGTCCGAAAACGCTTTTAAAAGAACAACCATATATGCTATATAGATAAAACCAGATTCAAACATTGTATTTGTATAAAGCATACCATCTGCTGATTTACTACTCACATTTGTGTATGTAAAGGCAACTGTTGCTATAATAGAAATCATATATAACGTTACTGCGCCACTTCTATGATTTGAAATATAATCTCTTGATACAAAATATCCTTCACCATGTTTTTCAATATGATGTTCAAAAAGTGATATATCTGATTCTTTTACTTGATTCTTTATAAAATACATAAACAAAAATACAGAAAAAGCAACCATTATTCCATTTAAAAAATTCATTACTTGATTATAAGCCGTAATAAAATGTGGACGTTCACCGTGAACATTATATGTTCGTAAAGACAACATTGATTCAAGAACACCGTTTTCCTTATTTTCTCGAATAAAATTTTCTGTCATTTTTGGTGTAAAATGATTTGGTAGATTTAACACTTCATGAGTTGTTAAGTATATATTAGATTTAAGGTACAAAGCCGCATTCATACTTGCATACAACACGAAAAAGAAGAAAAACATCACGAGTGTATAATTAGCCATTTTTCTTGTTAAAGACAAATTATGGATTTTAACTGCATTTGCAAGTTTTCTTGTCGCTCGTCTTTCTTTTAAATGGTTCGCTATATACTCTTTATGCAAAGAATCGTTTCTTTTATCATTAGACATAATATTAACCTTTTAGGGTTGTTAGTTGATTGTTATATTATATAAAAACCTTGATATAAAAACAAGGTTTTTATTGTTGTTCTTTTCAATTTTTTTTCTTCAAAAACGGTTTTTTAACCACTCTAAGGTACTGTTTTTTAAGGCAACTTATATGTGTATTCAAAGATTTTTGCCATCGAACTATCTATTCCTTCTAAATACATTAGTATTTTATCTTCTCTCCAACCATTTTCAAATTTAGATTCCGCAAAGCCATTGATAAAGCTCACAGCACCTGATTCCCCTTCTTTCAACAAAATCTCTTCAAATTGTTTTTTCAAATTGAAATCTATATTTAATTTATCGTCACTAAATTCCATCTTGTTTTTAAAAGTAGGTTTCCCAATTACAGTATTTAAATTGGCTTTTGATAATGGGATATCAATAATTTCCAGATTATTTTCTTTTGCAAATTTTTTAATTAAATCTGATTTTGGTGTTATGCTTTCTTCTTTGAAATATGCTTCTGCCGTTGAATAATTCTCAAAACCCAAAAATTTTGCAAAACTGTTTTTTGCTTTGTTTATTTTTTTTAGATTTAAAGAATGCTCGTTAAGCATATGGTTTTTGTGATACTCACCGCCCTGAAGGACAGTGCTTCTTGATTCAAAGAATTTTGTATTCCGACCTGTTAAGGTTGGATACGCAATAAAATGCAAGCAAGAAAAATAGTCTTCAAGCAGCCGAAGCCACTTTACAACCTGAAGACAAACCTTTAACGCTTGCCTTCCCCTCTTGTATCCAAAGATTCGTATACCTTAATCGCTTGATAATCTTACTATCAACAATCTCTTGTGCTTCTTCTTTTGTTAAACCTGATTTTACTAAACCACGATAGAGAATGTTTAATGCGGCATTCAGGTCAGCATTGATTTTGTTGTCACAGTTTGAGCAAGCAAATTTAGCTTGGCTTACACGATTCGATTTTCGCTTGCTATGACACAGACAACATTCTTGTGAAGAAAAAGCGGCTTGCCTCTTCTCCAAAGTCTGGTCTTTCCAGTCTTGCTTATACTTTAACATACCAGAAAAAATACCCCAACCTTGTTCTAAAAT
>CEUY01041014.1_pt1 | contig 22771 bp, 18 predicted proteins | sample 361481 | NCBI WGS metagenome assembly CEUY01 (sample SAMEA2622737, study PRJEB7988) | marine metagenome | isolation source: saline water (ENVO:00002010), including | reverse complement strand
AAATGATAAAGGACGTATCTGGGAACCGATGATCGGTATTCGATATACCAATTTCAAAGATCAATTTGAAGGTGCGGAATACAATCGATATGACGATGAAGGTAATCCTGTTCCACAAATCCCCGATCCCAACGATCCAAATTCACCCGCTCCTGATGACGCTGAATTGGAAGAGCTGATTTTAAATGACGGAATCTACAACAACGACATGTTTGGTGGACAACTGGGACTACGCTGGTATCACAAGCAAAGCCGTTGGTTGCTCTCTGGAGAACTTCGCTTCTTCGCGATGAACAACAATCAACAGAAACGAAGTCGTGAATTCAGGGAAGTAACTCAGGTTGGTGTGGGAACTGGTGAAGAACCTGAATCGCAAACCAGAAGTGAAACGATCAATTGGGAAAATAGCAACACTTTTGTCTGGGGCGGTGAATTCCGAGGCGAAGCAGCCTATGAGATCACCAGAGATCTGTCTGCAAGATTCGGTTTCAACGTCCTTAACTACGGGCAGGGTATCGGCCGTGGTGATAACCACGGGGATCGTTTCCTGAGCTATGGCTTCAACTTCGGTGTCACACTCAACCGATAACACGCTAAGCCAGATTACATCGAATAAAAAAGGGCCGTCAATACTGACGGCCCTTTTCTACTTCAAAGATGCATTTCAACTTTACATTTTTGTACGCTGAATACTGTTAGCAGTTTTGGTTGGTCCTGATTCGAACTTCAGGTAAGCCGGATCAATTTTTTCAACCTCTTCAGCAACCGCTTCCACCGTTTGAATAATTTGTTCTTCCGTGTGGGTGGAAGAGATGAAGAATCGCAAACGGGCCGCTGCCTCTTCAACAGCCGGATAGAGAATCGGTTGCACATTGATATCTCGTTCAAACAGCTGATGCGACAACTGCAAGGCGTGCAATGAATTCCCGATAATGACCGGGACAACCGGTGTGTTATTACCCAATCCGGTATCCAACCCACGTTTACGAGCTTCCTGCAGGAAGAATCGGCTGTTGTGTTGAACTCTGGCCACGCGTTCCGGCTCGTCTTCCAGGACTCGCAATGCGGCTAATGCTGCCGCAGCATTGGCGGGTGACAGCCCAACACTGTAAACAAATCCGGGGGAAGTATACTTGAGGTATTCCACTAACTCTTTGGTTCCGGCAATGTAACCACCACAACTACCAAAGGTCTTACTCAGTGTTCCCATCCAAATATCGATTTCCCGGGCATCGACACCGAAGTGTTCACTGATACCGCGGCCATGCTCACCCATTGTTCCGATCGAGTGTGCTTCATCGACCATCAGAAAGGTACGGTGGCGTTTCTTCACTTCGATAAACTTAGGAAGATTAGGGAAATCGCCATCCATACTGTACACGCCCTCAACGACGACCAGCACTCGGCGATACTCATGACGAACTTCACTTAGAATTTCATCGAGTTCCTGCCAGTCATTGTGCTTAAACGGACGACGACGGGCTCCGGACAGAATAGATCCCTGAATGATACTGTTGTGCGAAAGACTATCGTGGACGATTAAATCACCGGATCCGAACAAATGACCAATCGTGGATTCATTCGTAGAGTGACCTCCAACGTAGGTAATCGAGTCTTCGACACCGATAAAATCAGCAATCCCTTGTTCCAATTCTCGGTGAATAGGTTTTTCACCGGAGACTAGTCGACTGGCCGAGACACTCGTACCATATTTCTCAACCGCTTCCTGCGACGCTTTAACGACGGCAGGATCTCCGGACATGCCCAGGTAGTTGTAACTGGACCAGCTCAGCATTTCACGACCATTGATTGTCGTCGTGTCATTCGTCAGTGCTTCATGAACACTGAAGTAAGGATTTGGCAATCCTGTCGAAGCTAGTAGTTTCTTCGTTTTCTGCAGACGAACGTATTCCGGCATCAGAGCGAAACTATAGTCTGATTCAGGAATAATGGCCCGCGTACTTCGTGACCTTTTCGGCTTGCTGGAAACCTGTCCCAACTGAGCGGAAATATCACCGAAGTGTTCTTTCACAGCACCGGCAACCTGAGCGACCGTTTCGATTTCCTGAAGTACTTCTTCAGGGAACCGCTGACCAAACACCTCTTCGATCGAATTCGCAATCTGCAGGCGTTCTAGTGAATCGAGTCCCAGCTCCGTCACAATATTCGTTTCTGCGGAAAGAACTCCGGCTCGTTCTCGAGCAACATCCCGGATTTTATCCATCACCAGTTCCAACAGAGCAGCAGGCAGATCACCATCTACCACGACTTGTCTCTGTTCTGACGAAGTAATCACAACGTCTTCAGCAGTGTTGTCTTCCCAGGATAGCCAGGACGAGATGGTCTTCAGCGAACCGTCGAGGAAGCTATTACGACAGGCATGCCGTTGGATCTTTCCGCTCGATGTTTTCGGAATCGAACCAAAACGAACGAGGACGATACCATCAGGAGGTACATCGTGTTCGGCGGTCACATCGTGGCGAATCGCCTGAATCACATCACTCCAGTCTTCCCGACGTTTCCGTTCGACTTCAGCGACAACGACGAGCTGTTCCCGACCTTCTATATCGACTGCGAAACATCCCACCGCACCGTTTTGCAGGCGATTGCTGGCACGTTCGACTGTCAATTCAATATCTTGCGGGTAACGATTGACTCCACGAATAATAATCAGATCTTTCAACCGGCCAGTTACAAAGAGATCGTCTCCCTGTACAAACCCCAGGTCGCCCGTTCTTAAATAGGGCCCCGTCTGACTGTCAGCCAGTTTGGCTTCAAAAGTCTGCTGAGAAAGGGCGGGCTTATCCCAATACCCTTTGCCGACACTGGGACTGTTCACCCAGATCTCTCCCACTTCACCCGACGGCAGGCGTTTGTAAGTCTGTGGGTCCACAATGGCAACATCTTCGTTGGGGAACACGTGTCCACAACCAACTAACGTACGTGCCCCTCGAGCGTCCGGACTGACTGGCACCACTCGGTGTTCATGCAGCGAATCGTTGTCGAACGATTTCAATGTTGGTTTTTCGGTAACCACTTTGCCCGTGACAATCAGCGTGGTTTCCGCCATTCCGTAGCAAGGGTAAAAAACTTGCGAATCAAACCCGACACTTTCAAATTTGCGGGAGAAATCGCTGAGCGTGGAAGAGCGAATCGGTTCGGCACCATTGTATGCCAATACCCAGGGACTCAAGTCCAATCCTTCCATTTGCTCTTCAGTAACCTGTTGCGAACAAAGATCGTAGGCAAAGTTTGGACCGCCTGAAATGGTGATCTTGTATTTCGAAATCGCTTTTAACCAACGAATCGGTTTCTGTAAAAATGCCATGGGAGACATAAATACGCAGAAGCAACTGGTATAGAGTGGAGCCAACAGGCCACCGATCAATCCCATGTCGTGATAGGCTGGAAGCCAACTCAGTCCACGTGATCGCCAACTCAAATCGAAGGCATACGTAATCATTTGTAGATTCGCCAGCATATTGCCATGCGAGATCATCACACCTTTAGGTGTACCGGTAGAACCGGATGTGTATTGTAGAAATGCCAGATCCTCTTTTTCGATTTCAGGATTCTTCCAGGCTGCGCTCTTATCGAGTGGCACTTCTTCGGTCGCGATCCATTGTGCAGACTGCAGACGAGGACTGTCTTCGAGTATGTGCTCAGACCGATCAAGAACATCTTTCGTCGAGAAGACGACTTTGGGTTTAGCATCATCCGCAATGGCATCAATACGATTCATTTTGCGATTGCGACGAGGAGGGTAGGCAGGCACAGCAATAGCGCCAGCAAACAAACAGCCCAAAAAGCCTTTGATGAATTCCATCCCCGGATGATAAAGCAACAACACTCGCTCACCCTTGATCGGACCAAGTTCCTGCAATTGCGCAGCAATAGCCCGTGCAGAATCTCTTAATTCTGCATAAGTGATTTGTAGCTCGTCCTCTTCACCATCGACCAAAAAGGTGTACGCTACCTGATCTGGTCGCTCTTTTCCCCAGTATTCCAGGGAATCAACAAGATGGGTTTCGATGGGCTTGTACGGGGCAAATAAGCGATCTAGGTTCACCGCATTAACTCCAACGCCAATTTTTTCTCTGTCTCGGTCTTTAGAATTCCGTTCAAGAAACTACTAACTGCTCCTTCAGATCCCGAGATTTCAGACTAACACGAAGTCATAATTCTGGCAAACAGCCCCCTCCAACTATCGAGATTTCTCTCAATCCGGAGAGTTGTAACCGTTATAACCATCACAACCAACTAATTACCTGCACGTATCCCTGTGCAAAGTAAAACAACTCATCTGCTTTTCACCTTATCCCTGGTGATCCACAGCAGGCAAAATCCCCTTGATTTGGTGCAGAAACACATTCCAATGGCCTCCACACACAGGAAACTCCGGCCTGTCTTCTTACCTTCGGCATTGCACTTGGAAAGAAACAATGTTTCCTTCCAGTCCCGATAGAAGTCTCACACGATGTAAAATAAGCTCAGCCGTTAAACCTTAACATCATCACAACTTTTAGCTCGACGACACGAATCACATGGCGGATCCGAATTTAATCTCCAGCACTCAAATCCAACAACTAGGCGGCTCAACACGACAATATAAAAGCGGGCTCTTGCACACGATTGACCTAAGCCCGGTCGGAGCATCCATTGACGACACCTGGATTAGTCAATTAGCTGGCCAAACAAAACTCGTCGAACTCAACCTTAAGAGTACCGCCATCACCGATCAGGCGATTCTGCAGTTGGAGAAGTTCTCGACCTTAGAAACACTCGACTTATCTGATACTCAGATTACGGATCTGGCACTTGAGACAATTAGCCGCATGCATCACCTCAGAGTGGTCGTGGTGACAGGGACCAACGTCACGCAGCAGGAAATTCGTAAGATCCGAGCATCTATGATTAATACTCGCATTATCCATCTCGAGTAATCAAATAGCTCGAGTCTTTAAACGCGAGCGGAAATGAATGGTTCGATCAAAACAGCTCGGCAACCGGTTCGCCTTCTTCAAGAATCGGCCGGGGGCGTCCCTGAAAGTCGTTCACGAAGGAATGGTGATCGACGCCTAACGAAGCAAACATTGTGGCTGCGATATCTGAAGGCGAGTAAGGCCGCGTGGTGACTTCCGACCCCGTTTTATCCGTCGCTCCGATTACCTGTCCGGTTTTCACGCCTCCACCAGTAACAAACAATGATCCGGCAGCTCCCCAGTGATCCCGTCCACCATTGGCATTAATCTTGGGCGTACGACCAAATTCGGTGAGGAAGACTACCAGCGTCTTATCGAGCAGTCCACGTTGTTCCATGTCATTAACCAAAGCAGCAAATGCTTTGTCCATACCGGCAAGATGATAGCCTCGCTTGACCATATCCTGAATGGGAGGATGGTTTTGACTAGGCGCATTATGGTTATCCCAGATATTTCCGTAATCTGAGTCATATCCATAATCCAGTACGATAAACGGTGCTCCTGCTTCTACGAGACGGCGCGCCATGAGGCAGCGTCCACCTAGTTTTGTCTTGCCGTACGTCTCGCGAACAGAATCTTCTTCCTGGTTGATATCGAACGCTTCCCGCAAGGCACTGGTCGACAACATTCGCAGTGCGCCTTTGTACTTTGATTCAGCAGCCACTAACTGCTGGTCCTTTTCCAGACTATTGAGAGCCTGATCAAACTGCTGCCGTAAGGTGGCGCGACGCGTCAAACGTGCCAGTGGCACATCTTTTGTTAGCGCCAGTGATTTCGGGATCAAATCTTCTTCAAATTCAGCCGGCGGATCATCTAATTTATCGCCAACCGTAAAATCAGGTTCTTCCGGCAATCCTCCTACACAATAGGGTAGGTATTGGTTACCCATCCAACCGCTCTTAAAGAAGTTGTAGGGAGGCGGACCGGGTCGCGTAATACCGGGCAAGCAAATGTAGCCGGGCAACCCATTTCGCGGACCATAAACGTGGGAAATGATCGAACCAATATTGGGTTCACTGAACAGCTCATTTCGTCCTACAACTCGGCCACTCAATGTCATCACCTGACTGACCAGATGATCGTTACTGTGATGCGAGAAACCGCGAATCACACTAATCTTATGAGCGATTTTTGACATTTCGCTCATCGTGTCTCCGAAACGCACTCCCGGCAAACTCGTCTGGATATCCTGTAGTTTTCCACGAATCTCCAGGGGAGCTTCCATTTTAGGGTCAAACGACTCAAACTGAGTCACTCCACCAGCCATCCAGAGAACTAAAACGCTCTCCGCTTTGCCTTTACCCTGAACCGTTAGGCCGCGCAGCTGTGAATCCCAGGGACTAAAGGAAGACGCAGTGGCACCGAGTGTGAACGCGCCAACCTTCAACATACCGCGTCGAGAGATGGCAATATCTTTATTGAAGTTATTTGAATTCATAATTCCATTATCTGAAATATATGAATTAATAACAAGACTCGAATTGTAGGCATTCAGAGAAACAACGTCTCTTGCAAATGGAGGGCACAAGCCAACCATTGCTGCGCAAACCAAGAGCCATGGCGAATACACCGATGGCTCTTGGGAGTGAGTAAAAAAGTTAGATTCGTATTACGACCCCGGGAAAAACGGACCGCCGTACAGAGCCGTGTCTCCCAACTCTTCTTCAATCCGGAGCAATTGATTGTACTTTGCCATACGATCCGATCGGGAAGCCGAACCGGTCTTAATCTGTCCGGTATTCAAAGCGACAGCTAAGTCAGCGATCGTGCTATCTTCCGTTTCACCGGAACGATGACTGGAAACACTGCTATAACCTGCGCGATCGGCCAATTGGATTGCGTTAATCGTTTCGGTCAACGTTCCGATCTGATTCACTTTGATCAGGATACTGTTGGCGATTCCTTCGTCGATACCACGTTGCAGTCGTTCTGTATTCGTGACAAACAGGTCGTCACCCACTAATTGAACTGAACTGCCGATTTCATCGGTCAGTTGTTTCCATCCGGCCCAGTCATCTTCGGCACAACCATCTTCGATTGAGCAAATCGGATAGTTTGCTGCCCAATCTTTGAGCAACCCAACCATGTCGGAAGTACTAAGATCGTTTCCGTCAAACTTATAAGTTCCGGCTTCGTCGTTATAGAATTCGGTGGAAGCCACGTCTAATGCAATGGATACCTGTTCACCAGCTTTGTAACCGGCAATTTCGATGGCTTCCATAATCAGATCCAAAGCTTCACGGTTGCTGCCCAGATCCGGAGCGAATCCGCCTTCGTCACCGACGGCAGTATTGAGTCCTTTGCCATGTAACACTTTTTTAAGTGTGTGGAATATTTCACATCCACACCGCAGTGCTTCTGAAAACTGGGTAAAGCCCAGTGGCATGACCATGAATTCCTGTACATCTACTGAATTATCTGCATGTTCACCACCATTGAGAATGTTCATCATCGGAGCGGGTAGCATCTGAGCGGCCGTTCCACCGAGGTAGCGATAGAGCGGCTGCCCCGTAGCATCTGCCGCGGCTTTGGCGGTGGCCAGCGAAACACCGAGAATGGCATTTGCTCCGAGATTACTCTTATTGTCTGTCCCATCAAGATCAATCATCGCCCGGTCGACTGCCTGCTGATCCAATGCATCGTAGCCCTGCAATGCTTCGGCAATGGCATTATTGATGTTATCAACCGCTTTCAATACACCCTTACCGAGATAAACGGAAGCATCACCATCGCGAGCTTCCCAGGCTTCGTGGGCTCCGGTACTTGCGCCACTGGGCACGGCTGCCCGACCAAATGAACCGTCTGCTAAGATCACGTCTACTTCGACCGTCGGGTTTCCACGGCTATCGAGAATCTGACGGCCTTTGATATCAGTGATGTAACTCATTCGTTGCATTCCTGTGATTGAAAGTGTGTTTGGCAATTGATTATATAAACCACTCGACCCTTGAACGCCGAGTATTAGTAGTATTGTGTCCCAAGTCCGCCGTTTTGACTAGGCGTTGTCTCCTACTCAGCCAGACCAATCGGGCGTTTAACCGAACCGTTACCGATTCAGCACAGCAAGATGCCGTTGCGATTGGCCGAGTGAGCTTTTGTGGTTTCCAATCGGAGACCCCAAAGTAGAATAAACACTAGTTCGCTGCAACGCAGCATTTTTCATCTAGGAGTCCACTATGTTCACGGGACTGGTCGAAGCGACTGGAGAAATCACCTCTCTCGAACCACAAGGTCCGGGAGTGCAACTGACGATCGATGCCGGACAACTTGCTGAAGGTGTACAAATCGGAGATAGCATCGCTAATAACGGTTGCTGCTTAACAGTAATCGCTCTGGACGGATCCCTGCTCACCTTCGAAGCAGGTCCTGAAACGTTAGCAAAAACAAGTCTGGGACGCAAAGAGGTCGGTGATTCCATAAACCTGGAACGCTCATTACAGGTAGGCGACCGTCTTGGTGGCCATCTGGTAACGGGCCATATCGACGCCGTTGGCTCGCTCGACCAACGCATTGATGACCAGCAGTGGTCAACGCTGTGGTTTCGTGTACCCGGTCAGCTCACTCGTCAAATGGCTCCCAAAGGCTCGATCACTGTCGAAGGCGTTAGCTTGACGTTGGTGGATGTCGAAACTGAACGATTCAGCGTAGCATTGATCCCGCACACGCTGGAAGTCACCACGCTCGGAGGCCTCCAGGTTGGTGACGAAGTCAATTTAGAAACTGATCTGTTAGCTAAATACGTAGAACAACAAATGTCTGCCTGGCCAGCGTCAGCGCCAACAGACGCCTAATTGAAGAGTGCAAAATGGTTAATCGCCAAACAACGACATTCCTGAAGCAACGAATGGAAGAAGCAGGCATTCGCCCGGTCTCCAAATTCGGACAAAACTTCTTGATCGATCTCAACCTGGTAAATATGATTGCCGACTCGGCAAATCTGACTCAACAGGACGTCGTTCTAGAAGTAGGAACAGGCACAGGTAGCCTGACAGGGTTGCTTGCTCAAAAAGCCGGTCGAGTCATTACCGTGGAGATCGACCAGAACCTTTGGCAACTCGCCCAGGAAGAACTTGCCAGTTTTAAGAACATCACTTTCCTGCAGCAGGACGCGCTCAAAAACAAAAACAACCTTAACCCAATCCTGATCGAGACAATTAAAGAAACGATGCGGGAGATTGATTCAGCAAGACTTAAGCTCGTGGCCAACCTGCCTTACAATGTCGCCACTCCACTTATCTCCAACCTGTTAACACTCGACGATCTTGTCCCAACTTCCATGACGGTCACTATCCAAAAAGAACTGGCCGAACGGATCGTGGCACGCCCCGGGACCAAAGACTTTGGCGCGTTAAGCCTCTGGATTCAGACTCAGTGCAATGCCGAAATCGTACGGATCATGAGTCCCACCGTTTTCTGGCCACGTCCCAAAGTGGATTCGGCCATCATCCACATCGAAACAGATCTGGTGCGACGTAACCGCATACCAGATCGCGGTTACTACCACCGATTTGTTCGCAATCTTTTTATTCACCGGCGTAAACTTTTACGAGGAGTGCTGGTGAGTGTGTTTAAAAATGAGTTATCCAAGCAGGATGTTGATCAGGTGCTTGAGGGTATCAATCTCACCGGAAGCGTCCGGGCAGAACAGCTTGCTGTTCCCGTCATTTTTGAATTATGTGAAAGATTTCGGGTGCTCCAACAGGAAAGGGATGAGTCTTAACCCATGAAGTTTTTAGAAGTAACTGGTGAAACGCTTGCTCAGATCATCAACGATGACGAGATCCATGCGGACGACCTCATGACAGCGGGGGTGACACCTCAGTCGATCTTACGTATCAACGAACACGGCGACATTGAAATACGCCGGCCCACCCAATGGGAAATTGTCGGAGGCTTGCTCGGCAACTACGAACAACGCGTCCGTGGAATAACGGGCATGGATTGGGCCTAGGATTTAAGACATAATCAGTCGTAATGAAATGAAACTCATTTCATTTGGAAGTGGAAGCACATCTGGTGATGGCCACGGTCTTCAAAACCGCTGAGCCGGGCGTGAACCGCTCGGTTGGTGGGTTCGATTCCCATACACTTCCGCTTTTCGTTTCCCCGCGATCGTCGTCACCCCGACAGTTCCTTTGCGAGAGTCAACACGGTGCAGCCACCACAAAAGAAATTGACCGAATCAGCCTGGTTCTGGGTTTACCTGTTCAGTACGGCCGGCCTAATTGGCCTGGTGATTATGCAAGGGAAGTTTGACACTCGACAGGATCTGGAAGAAATCAATTTTCAAGCTCGGATGCATACGTATACCGGTGGAACCGATACCAGTGAAGCCCAACAGGATCCTGCGGAAAGCGAACAAATCGTTACACTCACTCCGCTTTACATCGTATTTGGATTGATCTTTGCCATTTCCTGGGCCATGATCTGGAAACAACGTATCCTCAATCGCCCTCGTGACTCCCAAACATCTACTGGTGAGTCCGCCTGTTCGACGGAGCATTAACGATGAACATGTTCTACGAGTCTCCCTTTATCGCGCTCGTCGTTGGCATTCCGATTTGTGTTCTTCTGGTCGCGATTTGGTTTCAAACCGGGCTCAACAAATTACTCCTGGGGGCCGTCATCGTGGCGGGCCTGACCATTGGGCTGGTCTTTCTTGAGAGTGCCGTAAAGACTCCCCGTGAACGTATTTACGAGACTATCTATGCGATCCGTAACGCTGTTGAACAGGAGGACTTTGAATCGGCCGTTGGTTATATCGCTCCTGACTCGGAGATTGTACGAGCTCAGGCATTAGCCGAACTCAGCAAATACGAAATCTCTTCGATCAGCGTCAAAAGCAATCTCGTCGTCCTATTAGATAAACAGGCAACTCCGCCTGTGGCACAGACCGGATTTAACGTCGTGGTCAAAGGCTCAGCACAACAACTGGGGATTAGCAATCAAACAGTCCCTCGTTATCTCGAGGTGACCTTCGAGTATCACGCAGCGAATGATGCCTGGTACGTCACTTCCTACGGGCACGCAGACATTCGCCAGGGCATCCAGATCGAAAACCGACTTCGGAAAGAAGGAGGCTATTAGCCTTACTCAAGATTTTGCAAAAGCTTGTAGTCTGTCAAATCAAAGTGCATTGGAGTCACTGTAATAGCGCCACCGGCAACGGAGTCCACATCGGTGTTGTCTCCGGGTAATTCCACAAACGGTTTGTCCGTCGACCAGAAATATTCCCGTTGTTTCGGATCTTGCCTTTTTAGATAAAGATCATCGTGCCGCGTGAGTTTCATTGGGACGGTTTTCCACTCGGTTGCCAATTCTGAGTCTTCCTCATTCATGACCGCACTTTGAGGAACATTGATATTCAACAAGGTCGCTTGATGACCTTGTTGAAGCAATGATGTGACCATTGAAATCGCACGTGGAATCACCTTCGCTGCAGCCGCTTCAAAATCCATCTGTGGACCGTATTCCAATGATAGTGCCACGCCTGAAATTGCAAAGAAAGTTGCTTCTCTGGCACCTGCCACTGTCCCTGAATAAATCGAATTAATGCCTGTATTGAGGCCTTCGTTCAACCCGCTAATCACCATGTCGGGTCGCACATCGAGGAGACTCATCACGCCTAACTTGACACAGTCAGCCGGAGTACCATTGACCGTCCAAACTTCCTTACCATGTAAAACCGTACGACTAGGTGTTAAGGGAGTTAAATAAGTAATGCTATGACTCACTCCGGATTGCTGTACCTGGGGTGCGATAATATCCAGACGTGAAACTCTGGAGTCTGACATCAACTGTCGAGCAACAGCCCATAGTCCCTGAGCCTGAATTCCATCGTCATTGGTTAGTAATACGTGCATATCTAAACAGGCATTCCGGTTAAGTGCAAAGTGGTTGCCAACAACCAATATTAAACTCGATAAACCGATAAACTGACAACCGAGGTGATTTCAAAGGCTCCGGTGACTATTGATTTTATTGGGAAAGTCATATAATCGTATTTTGAGTTTCATCCGACCACAAGGAAGACTGTACGGTTATGACCAGCATTTCCAGAGAACGCGTCCTGGTTCTGGACTTTGGTTCTCAATATGCCCAATTGATTGCCCGCCGAGTTAGGGAACAAAACGTTTACTGTGAAATCGTGCGGCACGACATCACTGTCGAGCGAATCAAAGAACACAACCCACAAGGGTTAATCCTTTCCGGAAGCCCGTCTAGTGTCTACGAAGACGACTCGCCCCAATGCGATCCGGGAATCTTCAACATGGGCTTACCGATTCTCGGGATTTGCTATGGCATGCAATTGGCAACGCAGGCCTTCGGCGGAAAGGTGCAAAGTACTTCGACCAGAGAATACGGACGCGCCCAATTAACAGCAGATACCACCAGCAGTCTCTTTGCTGACACATCGACCGAACAACAGGTTTGGATGAGCCACGGAGATCAGGTCTCTAATATCTCGGAAGACTTTACAACCCTGGCACATACCGACACCTGTCCCTTTGCAGCTGTAAAACATAACTCTCTGCCAATCTACGGAATCCAGTTTCATCCGGAAGTCACTCATTCTCCCGAAGGAGGAACACTGCTTAGGAACTTTCTGCTGAACATCTGCGAGTTGAGTGGCACCTGGAAATTGGGAGACTTCGCCGACGAAACCATTGAACGAATACGTGAACAAGTTGGCGACAAACGAGTCATTTGCGGACTCTCCGGTGGTGTTGACAGTTCGGTCGTGGCGGCTCTGCTGTACAAAGCGATTGGTGATCAATTGGCCTGCATTCTGGTTGATAACGGCTTACTGCGTAAAAACGAACAGACCGCAGTGATCGAAGCTTTTACGAATCATTTCCAGGCAGATTTACGAGTGGTGCAGGGCGAGCAAAGATTTCTTGACCAACTGGCGGGCATTTCAGAACCCCAGGAGAAACGCCGTCGGATTGGATTCGAGTTTATTGAATGCTTCAAAGAAGAAGCCAAGACGATTGAAGATGCTCATTTCCTGGCCCAGGGAACGCTTTATCCCGATGTAATTGAAAGCGGAGCGGCGCCGGATGGACCGGCTGCAACGATTAAGCTGCATCACAATGTAGGCGGACTGCCCGAGCAACTGGGATTTGAATTAATCGAACCTCTACGTGACTTATTTAAAGATGAAGTCCGCCAACTTGGAATCGAATTAGGGCTTCCTGAGCATTTGGTGTGGCGTCATCCATTCCCGGGACCGGGACTGGCCGTCCGATGCTTAGGGGAAATCACTAAAGAACGTCTTGATATCCTACGGGAAGCCGATGCGATTGCCATCGAAGAGATCGAAAATGCAGGGCTCTATCGGGAAACTTCACAGGCATTTGCCGTCCTGCTGCCAGTTCAAAGCGTAGGAGTCATGGGAGACGCTCGAACGTATGAAGATGCCATCGCTATACGGTGTGTTAACACTGATGACTTCATGACGGCGGATTGGTCACGCCTGCCCTATGAACTGCTGGCAACCATATCCACGCGGGTCATCAACGAAGTGAAGGGGGTCAACCGAGTCTGCTACGACATCAGCAGTAAGCCTCCCGCCACCATCGAATGGGAATAAAAAACAGGCCTGATTGCTGCACGGCAACCAGGCCTGTTCATAGATTGCTCCTGAGGGATTCCGATTAACGATCGAGAGGGAAGGGGAACTCGGGTTAGACCGGACTCAGTAGCGGCAGGTATTATTCAACATCGAACGTCGACATTGATTCGCTCCGCGATTAGCCCGCCGGATTCAACGTTTTTCCCAAGTCATTCTCCAGCTGACCTCTAACAATCAGACAAACACTACCAACCAATACAATCCGAACAACTGACATGGACATTTCAATCGGCTTCACAACCACGAGTATGGACCGCAATGAACAAGCAATATATCTACACCATAAACGACCTGACTAAAAAGCATGGTCCACGGGAAGTCCTGAAGGAAATCTATCTCGCTTTCTATCCGGGCGCTAAAATCGGAGTGCTTGGTCGAAATGGTACGGGTAAAAGTACATTACTACGGATCATGGCCGGCCAGGATCAGGAATTCGATGGAGAAGCTCGTCTGACCGACGGGTTTACCTGTGGATACTTGCCTCAGGAGCCTCAATTGAACCCCGACAAAGATGTCTGGGGAAATGTAGAAGAGGCCGTTGCTCCACGCCGCACGATGCTGGATCGTTATAACCAGATCAGCGTGGAACTAGCCGAACCGATGGACGACGAGCAGATGATGAAACTCTGTGACGAGATGGCCAGGCTCCAGGACGAAATCGAAACGTCCAACACTTGGAACCTGGATCGTGAAATCGAAGTTGCCTTTGATGTCATGAATCTACCTCCCCGTGATGCCGATGTCTCAAAACTTTCAGGTGGCGAACGACGACGAGTCGCTCTTTGTAAACTGCTTCTGGAACGACCGGACTTGCTGCTACTCGACGAACCAACGAACCACCTCGACGCAGATTCGGTTGCCTGGCTGGAACGCCATTTAGCAGAATACGCCGGGACGATTGTCGCTGTGACTCACGATCGTTATTTCCTGGACAACGTGGCTCAATGGATACTCGAACTCGACCGAGGCAAAGGCTATCCTTTCGAAGGGAATTACACCGCCTGGTTGGAACAAAAAGAAGCTCGGCTTAAAATCGAAGACAAACAGTCCGTTGCGAGACAAAAGACCATCGCTCGGGAACTGGAATGGGTTCGGTCTTCGCCGAAAGCACGGCAAAGCAAAAGCAAGGCACGTCTGGCCGCTTATGACCGGATGGTGGCAGAACAATTCGAAGAGCAAATCAGCGAATTTGAAATGCAAATCCCGCCAGGTGCCCATCTCGGAGACCTAGTCATCGAAGCGACTGACATCGCCAAAGGGTTTGATGACAAAGTCCTAATGGAAAATCTCTCGTTCTCGCTTCCGGCCGGAGGCATTGTCGGAGTGATCGGTCCCAACGGAGCCGGCAAAACGACGCTCTTTAGAATGCTCACCCAACAGGACACTCCCGACAGTGGAGAATTGCGTATCGGCCCAACCGTGGAAATGGGTTATGTAGATCAAAATCGAGATAGTCTCAATCCCGATGCGACGGTCTATGAAGAAATTTCCGGTGGCTACGAACATCTCGACATGGGTGGCCGACGCATCAATTCCAGAGGCTATGTATCGCGGTTCAATTTCAAAGGCCCCGATCAGGAAAAGAAAGTAGGCACGCTTTCCGGTGGTGAAAGAAACCGAGTCCATCTGGCGAAACTACTGCGTCAGGGTTCCAATGTTTTATTGTTGGACGAACCCACCAATGACCTCGATGTGGATACTCTGCGAGCTCTGGAAGAAGCCATTCAAAACTATGCTGGCTGTGTCGTCGTCACCAGTCACGACCGTTGGTTTTTAGATCGTCTAGCCACACACATCCTGGCCTTTGAAGGTGATGGTTACGTGCATTGGTGCGAAGGGAACTATGAAACCTACGAGCGACAGCGGCGGGAACGACTTGGAATCAATCCGGATGAGCCCAAGCGGTTCAAATATAAGAAACTCGTCTAGTTGACTTTCAGCGAAACAAAACGAATGACCCTCCCAACAGGCTTGACGTTCGCTCCGGTTCATACAATATTCAATAGTAGAAACCCTGAACAACACCACGACTATAAGGAAACAACGCCGTGACGATTCTGCGAGTTGGCTCGACACCAAAATATGCCTCCAACTTTGACAAAGCCTTTGGTGGCAAGAAAAAAAGTACTTCCAAAGCATCAGCCAAAAAGAAAACGACTCGAAAAAAAGCTTCTAAGAAGAAGTAAGCAGTCTAACGACTGGGAGGCCTCGCCGTGAAAATCCACCTGAGATATTGCAGTTCCTGAAACTACGAGCCTAAAGCTGTCAGTTTGGCCGCTAAACTTCTCGTGCAGTACAAACGTCAGATTAGCGCTTTGGAACTCGAACCTAGCATGGGTGGATGTTTTGAAGTGACCGCCGGAGACGAGTTAATCTTCTCTAAACTGGAATCAGGAATCTTCCCGGAGGACGACGAGATGATTTCTGAAATTGGTCGACGTATACACGGTTAATTGCGACTCCCATTAAATATAAAAAACAGGCCTGTGCTCGCTCAACAGCAGCATAAGCCTGTTTTAATTTCTACACCGTTTAATCCCTCATCTGTCACTGCAGCAGACGCTTCGAAGTTTGGATTAATGCATCGTCTTATTAATTCACTCGCCCTAAGAATTCATTAGTACGCGTGTCCACTTTGACTAACTCGCCTTCCTTAAGATATTCAGGCACTTGAATTTGCACTCCGGAAGAAAGCGTCGCCGGCTTCGTTCGTCCGGTTGCTGAGTTTCCTTTGGCTCCGGGATCAGTCTGAGAGATCTCCAATTCAACCGTATGGGGAATTTGAATACCGACACACTGGTCGTTGTAGATCATTGCCAGAATCCCTTCCAGGCCTTCAGTCACATATTGCATTTCCTGCTCAATATCTTCTGCAGCAATCGAATACTGGTTGTAGTCTGCCGCATCCAGAAAATGAATTTCTGTGCCATCGGAATACATCAACGTTACAGCCCGACGTTCAAAATCCGCTTCATCCAGAGATTCGCCACCTTTAAGCGTGATGTCCACTTTCTGTTTGGTTACCAAATTACGACCTTTGAACTTATAAAGTGTCGCCGCACCCCGGGCAGACGGACTCTGCACACTGATGGATTCGATAATCGTTGGAGCATCGTTGTAATTCAAAACACTTCCGTTTTTGATTTCTTTAGCTTGCATGATTGTTTGTTCTCAGAGAATGATTCGTCGTCGAGAAATGTGTCAGGATTGCGAATTAAACAAAAGTACCTGACCCCGGGTCAACAGCAACTCCGTTGACCAGCTGAGCTAGTGATTCCGCCACCCCTAACAACGATCCCGGGTCAAGAAATTCTTCGTCATCATCTTCACTGAAGGACGCCGTCAGCTGTTCAAAATGAAGAAGATCAAGCCGGGCATTGCAGAGCGGAAGTTTGTCCAACATCTCCTCTTGCCCGGGCAGTAAGTCGTCCGGAGATATATCGGTTTGCAACTCTTCAATCTGTTCGGCCGCTTCTTCTCCATCCACAAAGACAATATCTAGACCAACACAATCAATGGAATTGGTCACCGTGAGTGATTCTATCAATCCGTCTACAGATTCATTGGTCTGTTCAGAGTCGAATTTCCCAACACGAGCAAGCGCCTTTTCCACGGCCTCCACCGTAGGTCTGTTGGATTCTTCAAAGAGCACAAGAAACGTTTCACGCCAACGAAACAGAGGGTCGCCAAATAAAGACATGGTAAATACTCCTAATGAGTTAACCGAGTTCACGCGAACGTTGGGTTGCAGCTTCGACGGCTTCCATCATCGCACCAGCAACACCTCGATCTTTCATCGCTCGCAAACCGGCAATCGTTGTTCCTCCCGGACTCGTCACTTGATCCTTCAAAGTACCGGGGTGCAAACCTGTCTCCAGCACCATCTCAGCGGCACCTTTGACTGTTTGAGCCGCAAGTCGCGTGGCAATATCACGAGGCAAGCCCATCGCCACACCGCCATCGCTTAACCCTTCAATAATGTTGTAGATATAAGCCGGACCGGATCCACTCAGGCCCGTCACCGCGTCGAGATAACTTTCAGCAAGTTGATAGGCGATGCCGGTACTATTCAAAAGCTGTCCTAAGCGTTGGCAATCCTCTTCGGTCGCTCCTTCGGCAGGACTATAAACAGCCGCCGAGGTTCCGACCAAACAGGGAGTGTTTGGCATCACGCGAATCAGACGTGTCGACCCAAGCACGCTTTCCATCGTCGCCAGAGAAACGCCGGCAGCGATGGACACCACTAAGACATTTTCGTCAATCGCTTCAGCAATTTCCGGAAGGACCAATGGCATCACCTGAGGTTTGACGGCCAAAAATACTATGTCCGACTCGGCGATGACTGCAGCGGAAGTGGCCAGTGATTGCGCACCGGAAACACGCTCACAGAATCTCTCCTGTGAAGCCTCTGACGGATCAAAAAACGAAATCGCAGTCGGAGCAACCGCTGCCTCTGCGGCCGCAAATCCGGCAGCCAGTGCCGATGCCATTTGCCCGGCTCCGATGAATCCAATACGTTTAGACACCATGAAACTCTCTGTTAAACCCTGATTACTATCTGATGCTTCTGCACCTAGTATTCATCCTAAGTCAAAACAGGAATTTGATAAATGCTCTGCCTGACATTCCATCGAAGAAGAAAGATGGATTCTATGACGTGCTAATCGTTATTACCGGATGCGCGGCTGATCCAAAAACTCAGAAACAGACCGACTTGGTCCTAAGCGACGTTCGTTTTCCATAAACGACGGAAACCAAAACTTATTGGCACTCGGCTTGGAAACACTCGAGGTTGTTCGCGAGCCGGTCGGGGGCGGGACTGGACGTGTCACGCTCTGGCGTTTGAAAGGATTGATGTAGTTAACGGCATTTCCGAGTGCATTCATATTGCGCCGATGCAGACGAGCAACCTCGCCTGGAATTTCTCTCACATCAGGCAGCTTCACCCAATCGGGAAGTAAATCCACTTCCGGCATCTTCACTGTTGCCCATTCGGGCCACTTAGGTGCCGGAATCGCATTAAACGGATTCAGGCGATTCCAACCATCAGCCGCGTGCGTTTGCTGTGGCAGTGCAATGAAAATCAAAGCCATCAGACAGGCCAGGACTCTCGAGCGGTGATGCAATGGCTTCAACATGCCGGAATCAAAATCTATCCATCATCAATTAAAATTTGTAAACAGAGGCAAACTGTCTCAAAAACGGTGATTCATGTCTATACCGATAACGACTAAAATAAGACCATGACAAACGACGCCAACGATACAGCTGCGGCAGGTGCTCCCACGCCAACCTTAGTGCCCCTGATTCTGGGAACAGCAGGGCATATCGATCATGGGAAGACGGCGTTGATCCAGGCGTTAACCGGGACCAACACCGACCGGTTGCCGGAAGAGCAAAAACGGGGGATCACGATCGAACCCGGGTTCGCTCACCTCAGCATCGCCCCGTTTAAGCTCGGAATTGTCGATGTTCCGGGACACGAAAAATTTGTCCGTAACATGTTATCCGGGGCGACCGGAATGGATCTTGTGATGTTGGTCGTCGCCGCTGACGATTCGGTCAAACCTCAAACGCTCGAGCACCTTGATATCCTCCGCTATCTTGATGTCAAAGCCGGGCTAATCGCCATTACTAAATGCGACCTGGTCGATGAGGAATTATTAGAACTGGTCGAAGAAGAAATTAGAGATTCCTGTGCTGGAACGGTTTTCGAGTCGGCTCCCTGCATTTGTACCAGTTCGGAAACAGGGCAGGGAATCGAAGAATTAAAGCAAGCGATCTGTGACCAAAGCCAAGCCGTGCGATCCTCCTTACCTGACACGGAAAATGCTCCATTTCGTCTGGCTATTGATCGCTGTTTCAGTGTCGCAGGTCACGGAACGGTCGTCACCGGAAGTGTTACCAGCGGGCAGCTTCAAGTAGATGATCCTATCGTTCTACAGCCTGGCGAAATCGACGTGCGTGTACGAAGTCTACAAAACCATGACTCCAGCGTAACACGCGTAGTCCGCGGAGAACGAGCTGCGATAAATCTAGCCGGGATTCACCCGGACCAAATTACCAAAGGCATGGAGTTGGCCTCTCCTGAATTCCTCTCGCCTCACAACACGCTCACGGTCGAACTCGCTGTCTCTCCTAACTCACGGTTTCCACTGAAAAACCACATGCCTGTTCGTTTGCACCTGGGGACGGCCAATTATCCGGCAGCACTTAAACTCTTAGAACAGGATGAACTGTTAGCGACCGAACAAGGTTTCGCTCAACTCGTCGTGGATAGCCCTGTCGTCTGCTGTTGGAATCAACCCTTCGTGTTGCGTATGGAATCACCGGCCATGACGATCGCAGGAGGAAGAATTCTTGATCCAAGTGCTATCAGGATTCCATTTCAGGATGAGCAGCAAATTCAATTCGTACGACAACTCACCAGCGACCATTCGGATTTAGAGCGTGTGGAAGCAGCCGTCGGCGTAAGCCGGTTTGAAAATCCCGCTGAGACGGATATCACACGATCGACCGGTGTCGATAGCCCCGGCTCGCAACTGCAAACCTTAATCGAACAAGGAGCCATCCTGCGAGTTGAACTCACGGCATCCTCCAGTCAATTAGTCCACGTTAAGACACTCGAATCAGCCCGACAGCACGTCGAAAAAATACTCCACAAACTACACAACGATAATCCACTCAGCGTCAACTTTGACATCACTCCTGTTCGTGAGCGTCTGAGTTTCTTAGCTGGCGAAAGTGTACTGAACCGAATTTTTTCACTGCTACAGAAACAAGGCGTGTTGCAGGTACACATGGGACGCATTGGCTTAAAGAGCCGTGGCCCAAAGCTCACAAAGAATGAGACTAAGTTGTTGGAACGCATACAATCGACCCTCGAGCAACAAGGTTTGGAGGCACCATTGGTAAAGCAGTTACAGCAAGAATCGGGGAATCAGGCGGGAGCCGTCATGGAGCTGTTAAAAATCGCGGAGGCTGGCGGATCCGTGATTGAGATATCAGATCAGCTTTATTTATCTCAAGCAACCGTCGAGCAAGTGCAGAATACGTTGGTTAAATACATGCAGGATGGTCATGGGAAAACGATGGCTGAAATACGAGATACCCTGGGCACCACTCGGAAATACGCTGTGCCTCTGTGCGAATATTTGGATCGTACCGGTTTTACCATCCGAAAAGATGATCTGAGATTCCTCCAGAGATGAAAGGCCTTGTCGATGCCGGCCAGCGGATCGATGATAAAAGGAGAAGCAAAGCAATTCCCATGAATGATCTCCTAAGAAATATTCCGTCTGTCACTGAACTACTTGAATCTGATGAGATTCAGGAGCTCTTGCAAACAACGCGCAGTGACCTGGTCGTAGCCGCAGCCAGAACTGCACTGGATCAGCTACGCAGTGCCATTCTTACACATGATCTACATGAAGTTGACGTGCCGCTGCTTATTCAGTCCATCTGTCAGGACGTTGCAACTGCAGGGCAGTCTCCACTTCGAAGCTGTATCAATGCTACCGGAATTATCCTCCACACCGGACTGGGACGTGCCCCTCTGGCAGCGCAAGCAACAGCAGCGATGGTCGAAGCGGGACAGGGATATGCCAGTGTCGAACTCAATCTCGTATCGGGCAAACGTTCTCAACGAGTCGATGCCGTGGAACGTAAATTGCTGCAGCTCTTTGGCGGAGAGGCAGCGGCCGTCGTTAACAATAATGCGGGTGCGACGATGCTGGCACTAGCCGCACTTTCCAGTGGAAAGGAAACCGTTGTTTCCCGTGGGGAACTCGTCGAAATCGGTGGCAGCTTCCGTATGCCTGATGTCATGAAAATGAGTCAGGCAACACTGTGTGAAGTTGGAACAACCAATAAGACCCGGGCATCAGACTACGAACAGGCGATTGGTGAGAATACCGCCGTGCTCATGAAAGTGCACTGTAGTAACTACCAAATCACCGGATTCAGCCAGACGACGACCGTGGAGCAACTGGTCGACGTCGCTTCTCGACACGACCACGTTGTCGTCGTGGATGACATTGGTTCGGGAGCACTCTATGACTACAGTCAATTCGGCATTCAGGACGAGCCACTTCCGGCTCATAGCTTGCAAGCTGGTGCGGATGTCGTTTTGTTTAGCGGCGATAAATTACTGGGAGGCCCGCAGTGCGGAATCATTCTGGGCCGAAAACAATCTATCGCAAAAATCAGTCAACACCCGATGATGCGAGCCTTACGTCTCGACAAGACGATCCTGGCAGCGCTCAGCGCTACGCTGGACCTTTATTGCACACCGAACCCCACGGATCATGTCCCTGTACTACAACTCTTAAATGCCCCGCTGGACGAACTGCAACAACGTGCCAGCAACCTCGCTCAATCAATCAACAAAATCGAATTACTCACTGCAACAGTAGCCAGTGATGTAACTTATTTAGGAGGCGGAAGCGTACCAACTCAGGAAATAAAAACCTGGACGGTCTCCGTGTCTCATGAAAAACTATCCCACGACGAACTTTCAGAAGCGTTGCGAGCGGGTGAGCTCCCTGTTTTAGGTCGAATCAGGCAGGATGAGTATCGAATTGACTTACGCAGTATTTTTGCAGAACAGGATGATCAAATTCTCACTGCGTTTCAAAACATTTAATCTATGGTATTTGGAGAGTTACGACCGTACCATAAACATGGATGGTCGGTTGCCAATCCAGGAACATGACCTTCATCCCTATTTCAAACAGGGTTTTTATAACAAATACGTGAACAGAGTAAAAACAAACCTGCTGCTAGCTACGGCTTTCGCACTTCTTCTGCTATCCCCTTGCCAGGGGAAGGCTCAGGAATGGTTGCGTTCCAGAGACAGTCATGCCTGGGCTCGATTTCAACCGGAGAGCTGGAAGTCGGTGCGAGTCACTCGTAGTCTGGTCGATGAAGTGGGTAAAGTAACCTCTGAAGTCGTCACGCTGACGACTACCGAGTTGATTGAATCAGACCGGAACCACTATACGCTGGGTGTCGAATCCACGGTCAAAATTGGTGATCAGAAAGTTAATCAATCCAAAGATCGCATTAAACGGGATATCAACTTTAAGGGAGAAGGGTTTTCCGAACTCGTTGAAAAAGCCACGATCAAAATTGGTGATTACGAATTTCCTGTTGA
>CEUY01090709.1_pt1 | contig 22800 bp, 20 predicted proteins | sample 361481 | NCBI WGS metagenome assembly CEUY01 (sample SAMEA2622737, study PRJEB7988) | marine metagenome | isolation source: saline water (ENVO:00002010), including | reverse complement strand
AACAAAATCAACCGAGAACGTTATTTGAAAAAATTTGGCAATCACATGTAGTTAGAGACAAATCCGGTGAACCAACTTTACTTTATGTGGACTTACACCTAGTGCATGAAGTCACATCTCCACAAGCATTTGATGGATTGAGAATAGCAGGGAGAAACGTAAGGCGTACCGACCTGACAGTAGCAGTTATGGATCATAATACACCAACCTGGGACCTGTCATTGCCAGTCAAAGATCCAATAGCAAAACAACAACTAGATGCCCTTGAAAAAAATTGTTCTGAATTTGGGGTAGAACTTTATGATAGGTTTAGTCCTTTACAAGGAATTGTTCATATTATTGCACCAGAGCAGGGACGTACTCAGCCTGGCAAAATCATTGTATGTGGCGACAGCCATACTTCTACACATGGAGCCTTCGGAGCCTTTGCTTTGGGAATAGGTACTTCTGAAGTAGAGCATGTTTTGGCAACTCAGACATTAAGGCAGAAAAAACCTCGAACAATGGAGATTAATATAGATGGGCCGGCACCAACCGGAGTGTCAGCAAAAGATATTATTTTAGGGATAATAGGCCGAATTGGAGTGGCGGGTGCTGCTGGCCATGTGATTGAGTATACAGGTCAAGCTATTACAGATTTATCGATGGAAGGCAGAATGACAGTTTGTAACATGTCAATTGAAGCTGGAGCCAGGGCCGGAATGGTGGCACCAGACCAGACTACATTTGACTACATTAGAGGCCGATCACATGCGCCTAAAGACGCAGAATTTCAGATTGCTACTGAACAGTGGACTAGATTAAGATCGGATCCTGGCAGTGTTTACGATTCGCGAGTTGTTATAGAAGCCAAAGATTTAGAACCTTTCGTTACATGGGGCACCAACCCTGGTATGGTTATACCGGTGACAAGTAAAATACCTAACCCTAATAATGCCTTTAATGAAATTGAAAAGGAATCTTGGGAAAGAGCACTAAGTTACATGGATTTAAAGCCGGATATTCCAATTACCGATGTTGCAATAGATCGGGTTTTTATAGGCTCTTGCACTAATTCGCGAATTGAAGATATAAGGGCCGCAGCCACGGTTGTTAAAGGTAAAAAAGTTAATGATGAAGTATATGCCATGGTTGTCCCTGGGTCAGTTTCAGTAAAAGAACAAGCAGAAAACGAAGGACTTGATCGTATATTAATTGAGTCAGGCTTTGATTGGAGGGAGGCTGGATGCTCTATGTGCTTAGGTATGAACCCTGATATTTTGCAGCCAAAAGAAAGATGCGCCTCTACGAGCAATAGAAACTTTGAAGGCAGGCAGGGCAAGGGTGGGAGAACGCACCTCGTTAGTCCTCAGATGGCAGCTGCAGCGGCCATAGAGGGAAGATTTGTAGATATTCGGGACTGGTAGTAGAAAGTCAAATTAAAAAGAATCCCTGGTGAAGTTAACATGGAACCATTTATAAAACATACAGGTTTGGTTGCACCTATGGACCGAGCTAACGTCGATACAGACCAAATAATACCAAAGCAATTCCTTAAAAGAATTGAAAGAACGGGTTACGGTCAATTTTTATTCAATGACTGGCGGTTCAAAGAAGATGGATCACTTAATCCTGAATTTGAATTGAACAAAACTCGTTACAAGGGGGCCTCTATATTAGCAGCAGGCCCAAATTTCGGATCTGGTTCGTCTAGAGAACATGCTCCATGGGCATTAATGGATTATGGATTCAAGTGTATTATTGCATCCTCTTTTGCAGATATTTTTTACAATAACTGTTTTCAAAATGGAATATTGCCAATAATAGCGCCCAATAATATTGTTACCGAGATCATAAATAAGTCTAGAAGCGATAACGCTTACAGGCTAAACGTTGATTTAAAAAATTTAAAAGTATGGGACGAAGACGAAGATATTGTATTCTGGTTTAAGCTTGATGAATTTCGTAGGAATTCTTTGATTAATGGTTTAGATGACATTGGCATTACCATGCAACATGAAAATGACATCTCGGATTTCGAGCGAACAAGACACAAACATGGAGGAGTGCTAACAAACTAAGGCAGCTCTTCGATATGTACCAAAGCTAGCAAAACTAAGGTTTAATCCTCAGGTGTTTGATGAATATGGTCGTACGGATCAATTTTTTCCAAAGAATCGGTTTCTTGAAAACGGAATTTTATGTCAGACACTTTAGATCCCTTGGATTTGGACAGCTTAGTTAGATCATTTGAACGTGGATCTAATTCATTTAGAGCGCTGATGTTTTTAGTGAATTCGCCTATTTGTCTAAATTTACGATACCGTCTTCGAGAAAGTCTGAAATTAGACCAATTACCAATATCTGTTAAGTGGGTTAAAATAATGCGCCTCAGCTGTCTAGCAGCGGCATCAGGGCTTTCATGTGCTGCAGTTATGGGCTCGCCAACAATTTCATCAACCATATTTAATTCAAGACAATCCGCTGCGGTTAACCTTAACGACTCCGCCACCTCTTCATTCGATGTTGATTTATCAAACATAAGATCAGCAGCTTCTTCTGGAGCCATTGCTGTGTATATAGCATTTTGCATCATTAATACTCTGTCAGCGATAGCAAGAGCTAAGGCTCCTTCACTACCGCCCTGGCCAATTATCGCAGCAATAGTCGGAACGTTTAATGAGGCCATTACCGACATAGTTGATGCAATCGAGCTTCCAAGGCCGCCTATCTCTGATGAAGCCCCTTGGTTTGGTCCCGGTGTATCAATAAGCGTTATTACAGGGATTTCGAACTTTTCAGCCAGCTTCATTAAACGGACTGCTTTGCGAAACCCTGCCGGGGAAGTCATTCCGTCATTTACAGCGTCGTTATTTTCATCACCTCTCTCTTGGCCAATTATCATTACAGTTTGGCCTCCTAAATGTCCTAATCCGCCAACTATCGCTGGATCTTCTCCGCTAGCACGGTCACCCTTTAGCTCAAAAAAGTTTAATACGATTCGATTTATATAATCAATCGAAGTTGGTCTTTTTGTATGTCTCGCCAGTCCAACTGATTGCCAAGCTCTTTGCTTCGGAAGAGGCGTTTGATTTCTTTTGGTTTTTTTTCTGTAACTTAAGCGAAATTCAGGATTAGTTAAGTCTAATAGAGTCGCAAGGGTCTCGTTAAGCTCAGTGCGGTCTATTATAGTATCTATCATTCCATTAGATAGCTGAGACTCGGCATTACTTATTGTCAGCTGATTTGATCTAGTACCAGACTCTTTAATAGCCCTAGCCGTTGAAAATCCAATTATGGCGCCTGGTTCAGCTAAAGTTATATCTGCAAGGTTTGCTAGGCTAGCAAAAGCTTGTCCGGTGGTTGGATTAGCTAGCACGGATATGAGAGGTAATTTTTTTTCTGAAAATCTTTCTGATGAAACCGTAATTTTTCCCATTTGCAATAAAGAAAGCAAACCTTCATTAACTCTAGAACCTCCACTGGTCAAAACTGCAACCACGGGTAATTTACGTTTGGCGGCATGTTCGAATGCTAGTGCAGCCTTCTCTCCGACGACTGAACTAATTGACCCGCCCATAAATCCAAAATCTAAAACTATTAATGTGGCCGAACTGCCGCCAATAGAACAAACTCCGGTTACAATTGCCTCATATAATCCAGTTCTTCTTTGATCCGCAGAAAATCTTGTGTTATAAGTTGATTTTGAAGAAGACGAAGTCGGGTCTATAGCGGCAATAGATCGATTGATTTCTTTGAAACTTCCGGGATCAATAAGGCTGTGGATTCTATCTCGAGCAGACAGGCCATAATGAAATTTACATCCTGGACAGACTCTAAATTGTTTGTATAAAGGTGAATCGATTAAAACTATGCCGCAGACCAAACAGGATTCTCGCAGGTCTATCTCTGCTTGGTGAATCTGTGTTTGGGCCTGGTTAGAACTTAAAAGAATTCTAAGAAGGCTGGATAGTTTTCTAACCATACCTATTTTGCCTTCTTACAATAATTTAAATAATTGATGCATTAAAAACTCATCGGCAACTTGACGAATTATGTATGTCAGCCTATCGAATTATAACATCACGGGACTTCGATCCGTCACTTGGACCTACTATACCTTGCTCTTCTAACTCATCCATAAGACGTGCTGCTCTCGGATAGCCAACCCTCAAGCGTCGTTGTAAGAAGGAAGTAGATAATTTACGCTCAGAATTTGCTAAAGCAATCGCTTTGTCTAATAGTTCGTCCCCGGCCTCGTTAATGTCGATGCCTTCAGTTTTATCTTCATCTAAAGCTAAATTAAAATCCATTTCAGGTATAGGGGGCCAATTAACATTTTTCCAATAATCTACCAATTTAGTTATTTCTGAGTCAGATATAAATACTCCCTGTACTCTACTTGGCTGCGAAGCGTCGATCGGTTGATATAGCATGTCACCGCGCCCTAAAAGTTTTTCTGCACCGACACTGTCCAAAATAGTCCTTGAATCAATTTGTGAAGTTACACCAAAAGCGATTCGGCTTGGGAAATTTGCTTTTATCAATCCAGTCAATACATCAACCGAAGGTCTTTGGGTGGCAATTATTAAATGAATTCCTGTTGCTCGTCCAAGCTGAGCTAATCGACAAAGTGATTGTTCAACCTCAACTGATGAGGTCATCATTAAGTCAGCCAGTTCATCAATTACCACAACAAGGTAAGGCATCTTTTCCTTAGTTTTTGAGTTGTATGAAGATATATTTCTCGCACCCGATTGCTCCATATGTTTGTAACGTTTTAGCATTTCGTTTATGAGAGCTTTTAATAACGGAACCACCTCTGCAGTTTCTACAGTAACGGGAGTTAAAAGGTGGGGTATACCATTAAACGGAGTTAACTCGACTCGTTTAGGATCTATCAACAAAAGTCGTAATTCAGATGGTGAATTTTCGGCAATTAAGCAGGAAACTATAGTGTTTAAACACACACTCTTTCCGCTTCCCGTAGCCCCGGCAACTAATAAGTGCGGCATATTTATTAAATCTAAAACAACATCATCTCCTCCAGTGCTTTTGCCAAGTGCTATCGCTAGGGATCCTGATTTCGATAGATTGCCGAAATTATTATTGTCCATCACTGATCTAATCGTAACTAGAGAAGGGTTAGCATTAGGAACTTCAATTCCAACCAACGAAGTTCCTAGAACAGGTGACTCTATGCGGATTGAAGAAGTTTGTAATGCGAGAGCCAGGTCCTTTTCGCGTTGCATTATAGTGTCAACCTTTACACGGGTTTTAGATTCCACTTTTCTCTTAACGATTTTACCCGCATCATCTAATAAAGCCTTACCGCTAGTGTCAGTTGCGTTTTCTTGTTTATATTTTCTAATCCAGCCAGGCTCGATTCCATACATAGTCACAGTGGGCCCCGGCCTTGTCATCTTTACTTCTACTTCCACTCCATAGTCATTCAGAGTTTGTTGGATATTTTTGGATGTTTCAGCCATTTCGGAAGCAGGAACCGTTTGAGGTGGATTATCTACAAAAATTGTTCTTTTGGGCAGTGCCCATAACTTACTCCATTTATCTAATAACGGAAGACCTTGTACTGATAAGGTTTGCTGTATGTCGACTTCATTTTCGCTAGTTTCATTCCATGATTTGTTGAATTTAGATATTTGTTCCTGAGCTGGAACGACGTGTTCTTCCATGCCATCTTCTTGGACCTCAAGAAGTACAGGGTTAATCGTGGTTTCCGGATTCGTTTGTTGCTCAATATCTACCGAATCAGAAATTGGTGTATATAGGTCAGGGTCGAAATCTTGATCTGTTGAAGAGTTTATCGATTCATTATCTAGTGGGGATTGTTCATGTTGATCATTAAGTTTAATCGACCTAAGTTTTATGTAAATCAGCCCTGAAAGTTTTAAAGTGGATTTAAAAAGCTCGTAACTTAAAGTAATGAATGCCAAAGTTATTCTCAAAGAACTAGCTGCAACTTTTGATATCCCGTAATAACTGGCTTTCGGGAATAAAATTCCCACACTACCACTAATCATGGCTATTGTTATCAATACTGCAATTATAAGATTGTCATTTGTAATTAAAGATCCAATTTCGCCCCCTAGTGATACTGTGCCGTCCAAAGTAAACAATCTTAAGCCAGAATCAATCCCGGGGTTAAAAGTTGAAAGTATCGATATGGATGCTACAGCTGCGAAGAGTAATGAAATCCAGATAACAATATTGCGTGACTGGATTAAAGCTTTCGATTTGTATAAAGTTCCGATGAAAACCGATATCCATATTATCGCAGGCACAAATCCTAAACTTAATTGTAATAATATTTCATCTCGAACTGTAATATATGCTTTTGTAAACTCAGTGCCAAATATAAACCCTACAATAGCCACAATAGCCACAATAGCTAAGATGCAAGCGACTATATAGCCACCTTGATGTCTTGGTAAAAATTTATTGAAGTTGTAGGTCAGTTTGCCATTCATGCTGCAACCTTAAGTTCACAACGAATAGTTTTGAATAAAAGGCAAGCTTTAAAATTCTTAATCCGCTGACTGCACTAGAACTAAAACCACTGGCCGTCTTTTTGTCTCTTTGTAGAGCATGTCAGCGACCAAACGCGTAATATTTTCTCTTATGTCGTACCAATCTAATACTGAATCACTGTCGTTTTCCAGCGCAAAATGTACCAGTTGTGAAGTTTTTTCTGAAAGATCTTGGATCTCATTTAGCTCTGGAAAACCGTATGAAACAATCGTTGGTTCATTTGATAAGCTTATGGGACTACCTGTGAAAGTTATCCCTATTACTACAATGCCAGACCTAGATATGCGATTTCGTTGATTTAACTGAAAGTCCGAATTGCGCCAAGGCTTTTGACCGGAGATAAAAACCTGCTCTAAGGGTATATAGTCTGTGATATCCGCTTTTTGTGAATCAATTTCAACAACGTACCCATTCTCAAGAACTAACGTATTTTGCGGCTTTATGCCGACTAGCTGAGCTAGTTCCGTATTGGCTACGAGGTGCCGGTATTCACCGTGTACTGGAATATAAAATTTTGGTTGAACAACGTTAAGTAAAAGCTTCAATTCTTCGCGCGAAGCATGGCCGTGAACATGTACGTCAGCGTTTCTACTGGAAAACACCTTGGCTCCCAGTCTATAAAGGTCATCTATCGTTTTGGCAACTAAAGACTCATTTCCAGGGATAGGAGATGAAGATAATATAACCCTATCTCCGGAAACTATTTTCACATCTTTATGTTCGTTTCTAGACATCCTAACTAGAGCACTAGTCGGTTCTCCTTGGGTTCCTGTGGCTAAAAGGATTATTTTGCTAGCAGGTAGCTTTTTTGCCTCCTTTAATGAAATTAATATGTTTGGTTCTGCGTTTAGATACCCCATCTTAATTGCCATTTTGAGATTGTTGCTCATACTACGACCTACTACAGCCACTTTGCGATCGTGTTTATATGCGCTATCCAATACGATCTGCATTCTAGAGATTAAAGATGCAAAAGTAGCAACAATAATTCTGCCGGGTGCTTGAGATATTTTTAAATCTATGGGGCTTTGTATTGTCGATTCAGATGGTGTATAACCATCGACTTCAGCATATGTAGAGTCGGCCAATAAGACCAAAACCCCATCTGCAGCTAACCGCGATAGTGTAGCAAAGTCCATCTTGTGTTTATCAATAGGGGTATGGTCGATTTTAAAGTCACCAGTGTGCACAATCGCACCAAATGGAGTATGTATGGCGATGCCCATTGAATCCGGAATAGAATGACACACCCTAAAAAACTCGACATCAAAGCTGCCTATGTTAAGTAGAGTGTTAGGCTCGATAACGTGTAAATTTGAACGCAGTAAAAGTCCGTGTTCACGCAATTTAACACTGATTAGACTATGCGTTAGCCTTGAAGCATAAACTGGCACATTCAGCTCTGAAAGCACGTAAGGTAAAGCTCCAATATGATCTTCGTGCCCATGTGTTAGCAATATCGCTTGAACTCGATTTTGATTTTCCACTAAATAGCTAATATCTGAAATTATGAAATCTACCCCAGGCATGTCACTGCTGGGAAATAAAATCCCAGCGTCGATTATGATAATGTCATCGTTTAATTCGACGACCATCATATTACGCCCAATTTCACCTAGGCCGCCTAGAGGTATAATTCGGATCTTAGAAAAGTTTGACAACTAACATTAACCTACATTTGATTATCATATTCATCCTTTTTATATGGCAATTGAGTTGAGTCAAATTCAAAAGCCAGTTGCCTGCCAGACATATCATCGCCTGTTGTCGTCTCTGATTCCAATTGAGTATCATTTATTAGTGTTTTCATTTTCAGAAAATCTTCTTGTAACACTGGCTTAAGTTTCGGGTTATGTAGGGTTGCAGCAGGGTGATACACAGGAAAAACAATACGATCTTTCCATTCTCTTGGTCTGCCCCTTGCCTGACTAATTAATTCTCCTGGAAAGAAATTGCCGAAAGAGTGACGGCCAAGGGTTACGATCAGTTGTGGATCAATCAGATCAATTTGCTCATCCAGATATTTCCAGCATTGACCGATTTCATAAACGCTAGGATCTCGGTTGTTGGGAGGCCTGCACTTTACAATATTCGCAATATACACTTGCTCCCTGTTTAAACCAATAAGGTGGAGCATTTCAGAGAGTACGTTGCCTGCAGCGCCTACAAAAGGTAATCCTTGTTCGTCTTCTCGCGCACCGGGTGCTTCGCCCACAAACATTATCTTTGATTTTAAACTGCCTTCTCCAGGTACAGCTTTATTTCTTGTTTTAGAGAGATCACATTGAACACAAGTCTTTATTCTGTTGACTAGTGATTCGTATTCAGAAATTACCATAAAAGAACAGCATGTTAATTAAAAAGAATTTTTAATAGATTGAATCTCAACATTCCACAATCTTACAGCAAAGGTCAAAATTCTATAATTAAATTATTTCCCTGGTAGAGCTTTGACTAGTCTTCTACGCCATGCTCTTTAAGGAAATCTATCGCCGCTTGAACAGTGGTAATGGACTCAGCATCTTCATCGGATATTTCTATAGTGACTGAATCAGAACTAAATTCCTCTTCAAAAGCCATTATTAACTCAACTAGATCCAGTGAATCAGCATTTAAGTCATCTACAAATGATTTTTCGGGCGTAACTTCTGCAGGTTCAACGCCTAATTTGTCAGCCACCGTGGACTGAACCCTTTCAACTACTGTTGCCATTAATTTCTCCTAAAATTATCAAAAATAAATTATACCTTAACTTTTTTAGCAAGTATTAGAGAACCTAATACGCCATTAATAAATTTTGGTGATTTTTCAGTACCAAAAACCCTACCTAGATCCACTGCTTCATTAATAGCCACCTTGGGAGGAGTATCGCTTTTGCCGATTATTTCTGCGATAGCTATTCTTAATACATTCCTATCTACGCTAGGCATTTGATCTAGGGGCCAAGAAGGTGCAAATTTTGATATTAAATCATCTATTTGCTGTATATTCTCATTAATAATATTTAACAATTTGGTTGCGTATATTTCAGACTCTTGGCAGGCATCTTTGGCCTGTATGCGTAATTTTAATGATCTTTGAATAGGGTGGCTTGAGGTGTCCTTCTCAAACATTACTTGCATAGCTATTTCTCTTGCTTTGCTTCTTGCGCTGAAAGGATGATCTGCGTTGGAATCTTTAGATGCATCTCGTTTTGGCGTTAAGCTCATAATTTTATTTAAGGGTTAAGCCCTGTATAGAACTCAAATTACCAATAGACATACTATCAACTGACTTGTCGATTCTCTTCAACATTCCGTGCAACGCTTTGCCTGGACCGATTTCAATGAAATTCGTAATACCTAGTGAAATCATGTATTCAACAGATCTTTTCCATTGCACACACTCGCAAATTTGAGAAACGAGCTCATTTTTTAATTGGTGGACTGTGTCAATTGGCTTAGCAGTTATGTTTGCAACTATTGGAGTATCGGGAGCTTTGAGATTCACTGCATTAACGGCACTTTCTAGGCCATCTCTTGCTGGCTCCATCAATGCAGAATGAAATGCTCCGCTGACTTTTAATGGCATTGCCTTTTTTGCGCCACGTGCCGAAGCCATATCCAATGCCTGCGCCACTGCTACTATATCTCCACTGATAACCACTTGTTGATCAGTGTTGACATTAGATATGTATGTTCCAGTTTGTCTGGAAATTTCTTCAATAATTATTTCTTCTAGACCTATAATTGCAGCCATTGTGCCTGGCTTCAAGTTGCATGCCTCTTGCATCAGGCGTCCTCTTTCTTGAACCAGTTTTGCTGTATTGCTGATGTCAAGAGATCCAGTAATTGCTAAAGCTGTATATTCTCCAAGGCTATGACCGGCAACAAAACTTGGTTTAGGCATATCCTTTTGACCTAAAAGTTCCTCCATGGCTTTATAAGCGGCTAGGCTTACTGCCATTATTCCCGGCTGAGCATTGCGGGTTTGCGTTAATTCTGATTCAGGCCCTTCAAATATTAATTTGGAAAGAGGCTGGTTAAGTGCATCGTCAATTTCATCGAAAACAAGCTTGGCTGCCGCAGAATTTTCATAGAGTTCTTTACCCATACCCACAACTTGGCTACCTTGTCCTGGAAATAGAAAAGCGGATTTAGATTTAGTGTCAATTGTTGTATTCATAGAACTCAATGATTGTATAAGCTAAGACAGCTAAAATTTATACTGAATCTAAGCTGGTTTCCTCGACGTTACCAATCACCTGTCTGCCATTGTAAAACCCACAAGTAGGACATGCTCTATACGGCTGTTTTGGCTCATTACAATTTGGTTCCGGGCACATTCCGTATGACGGCTTGGTAAGGCTCATATGAGCTGCGCGGCCACCTTTACGGTATTTTGTTTGTTTCTTTTTAGGAAGAGGAGGCAATTAATTCTCCAAAGGCTTTAATAATGTGTGTAGTCTTTTGACTCTATTAAGAATATCAGAAACTAAGTCTAACACTTTATTTTGATAAATTTTAGCCCAAAGTTTTATTTTCAACCTAGCATTCAGCCGTGTTTTTACATATACAACTATCTAAATTTAGGTTGAATCCACAATTAACACATATTCCTGCGCAGTTTTTACTACAAATTGGATTTAATGGTATTTCCAAGTGAATATGGTCACGGATGGATGGAGCAAGATCTAGTATGTTTTCATTTGATATAAATTGTGTTTTCTCAATTTCTAAAGTATTAGAGATGTACGTGTTAAGGTAATATTCCTCATCTATTTTTAGTAACAACTTAAGTGTATGAGGAGAGAGGCATCGTGCGCATTGGCAGACAACCTCACAATTAAGTATTGCTGTAACCCAAATTCCGGCATCCGTTCTTATCATCTCGGCTGTTCCTGATAGACTAATTTCCTTACTTGTGTCCAGTAAAGACATTTTATCTGCAGTTTGATTTTCTAACGATAATAAATGATCAGAGAGCGGGCATGATTTGATGGCCCCGGGGCTGTCTTTTATTAATTGTGCTACGTTGAATTCCATATACAGTCTGTAAATAGCATAAAAACTTAAGCTAGCGTTTAATCAAAAGGTTAATTTTATTGGTTTAAAAATTGGCGTTACGGGCAAAATTGTCCTTTTCAATGATACTTTACAGGATTGACATGTTTAATTGTAGGAACTACATTTTGTTCTCGACCCTACAATACATCACGCTAATACTTTGATTTGAAATAAATTGGTTACTTATGAAAACTCTATGTGAATTTAAAAGAATTCTGATAACCGCGGTAATAATTACTCTTATTATAGTTTTCGTCGTTAATTGCACTCAGGAGACCGAGGTTGATTTACCCATTGAACCAAATCCTTTGCAGGATGAATCAGCTGATCAAGAAAAATCAGCTTTCAGTAAACGCGAAGTGCTTTCTGTAGAGGAACTGACGCTTTCTAATCAGGAATTGGAAAGTATCAAAGAACACTTAGGCGCAACTTTTGCTAAAGACACCTTTAGGTATTCTATGGATGCGGTTATCAAAACAAATGTTGCAGGCATAGAAGTTAGAATCCCTATTTCCATGTTGGGTGAATTTGAACCTGAAGATAAAGCAAAAGCAATCGTTTCTATAAATATGGGGTTTGTCGACACTGATACATATAGTGTTTCAAATGATGGCAAGTTATATTTTGCGGACTCTATAGATGGAAAATGGGCATCATCCGAAGATACCGGTCAAATCTTTTCAAGTCCAACGGTAATTTTAAGTAATATTTTGAATGACTCTGGCCCACTGCAAGCAGTTTCGAGGGAAAAGCTGGCTGAGGGCTCTTTACTACATCTAAAGCTTTCAGGCCTTGAATCATTATTTGGAAATATTGATCAGAATATTCATGCGGATCTTTGGATTGATCAAGATAAATTGCGAATATATAAATTAACTCTAAAAGGCCCCATTTACATGCCCGATATAAAAACTTACTTGCCGTCGCAAATTGATGCCAGAGAAGCAACTTTGAGTGCTAGTTATGAATTTTATGGGTTTGAAGATGTAATTTCGGTAGAGGTTCCAGAAGCAGAAAATTATTTGATAAATGGTAGACTGCCTGGCACAAAAGTCTTTGAGCAGGTTAATTTGGTTATTGGGTTTGGGGAATCGCATCCTGAGTATAAATCAACCCCAGCAACTTCGGGATGGCATTATGGCCCGCCAGATGCTCCAGTTCCTTGGGGGGTACACGACGAATTTATACCGGATGAGATTTTGATACAAAATTTGGTTCAAGGCGGGATAGGCCTTCACTATAATTGTGAAAATGAATGCCTAGACGTCATAGATGTTTTTACTGAATTCGCTGAACAATATCCAAAGATAGTTGTTTCCCCGTATACAGGCATGGATCAAAAAATAGCGATTACAGCTTGGTCATATATTGACGAAATGGATGAAATGGATATAGGGCGAATTGAGCTTTTTATAAAGGCTCATCATAACTCCGAAAGAGCTCCTGAACACTTTAAACCTTAGCAAGCTAATTTTTTAAATTGCTGAAAGCTTGTCTTATAAAGGACGCTATTTCTGTAGTGGGTGTCCCGGGGCCAAAAATATTTACTATTCCCATTTCTTTTAGCCAAAGGCGGTCTTCTTCAGGAATTATACCGCCAGCTACAATCAAAATGTCATCTCTATCTTGCTCGGACAGGTTATCAATAATTTGTTTGAATAGTTCTAAATGAGCACCTGAAAGAATAGACAAACCAATTACATCCACATTCTTATCAATAGCGGCAGAAACGATCATTTCGGGAGTCTGTCTTATTCCCGTATATATTACATCCATACCGGCATCACGAAGGGATCGAGCTACTATTTTGGCTCCACGATCATGTCCATCTAGACCCGGTTTAGCAACTAAAACCCGTATAATTTTTTCACCCATTAATCACCGCCTAGCGCTTTCTGAATCAACTAACTCGATTAAAACACCACCTGTGGATTTTGGATGGATAAACGCTATATTTCCAGAAAGTCCATCGCGTGTAGTTTTATCTATTAAATTAATTCCAGCCTGTTGTAGCTTTTCTAAACTTTGGTTCAAGTTATCCATTTCAAAACATATATGATGCACACCCTCACCACGTTTTTCGATAAAGCTTGCAACACCGCCAGTATCTTGAAGGGGCTGGATAAATTCTAATTGAGAGCCGCCTACTCTAACTAAGGCAGCCTTAACTCCATGATCTTGTAGATTTGTAATTTCAGGTTGGCTGATTCCAAATGTATTCACATAGAAGCTAATGGTTTGTTCTATATCTGATACTGCAATTGCTACATGATTAATATGTTGTGCGATGCATCCTGTTTTATTCGATTCTCTCAAAACTTATTGACTCCTGGTTTTATATTGATTAATACGTAAATTCGGTAGCATATTGTTATTGGCTAAGCAACGACCTCGCTATTAATATGCGCTGTATCTCAGATGTGCCTTCATAAATTTCAGTAACTTTCGCATCTCGATATAATCTTTCAGCGATATTTGGTGCAAAATATCCAGAACCTCCGTGTATTTGTACTGCCTGGTTGGCCGATTCCACAGCAACCTTAGATGCGAATAGTTTGGCCATCGAAGCTTCTGTCTCGAAAGGTTGATTACAATCCAATAGTGCAGCTGATCGGTAGGTCAACAGTCTGGCAGCCTGAATTTCTGTGGCCATATCAGCAAGTTTGTTTTGGATCGTCTGATATTCTGATATCGAATTCCCAAAAGCTTTGCGTTGTTTAGAGTATTGTAGTGATACCTCCAGCGCCATTTGAGCTATTCCTACTGATTGTGCGGCTATCAAAATCCTCCCAGCATCAAGTACCTGCATCGTCATGTGAAATCCCTTCCCAGCCTTACCAATTCTTTTGTCGTTAGATACGAAGACATTGTTGAAATTCAGTTCGCAAGTTGATGATCCGCGAATTCCTAGTTTGCCCTTTTGTGGGGTTATTGTCAGGCCTTCACAAGGCGCTTTCAAAATAAACGTTTCCAATCCACTTGACCCTAGACTTGGATCTGAAGAAGCAACGACAATTATAATTCCTGCTTCTTTTGCGTTTGTTATGAAGTGCTTTGAGCCATTGATAATAAAGCCTCCTTCAACTTCAGTCGCCAGTGTTTTTATAGCGGCAACGTCACTACCAGTATCAGGTTCTGTTAGAGCCAAAGCACCAAGCACGCGTGCTTCAACAAGTTTAGGTAAATAGATGGCTTTTTGTTTATGGTCGCCAAATAGTTCAATATACTTGCTGCATAGAGACATATGGCTTGCAAATATCACTGCTGTAGAGGCGCATCCCCTTGCAATCTCTTCTGTGACTATGGCTAAATGTATATTTGAACCTGTAACGCCCCCAAAATTTTCGTCTAGACCAAGCCTAAACAGACCCATTCCAGCAATTTTCTCTATGGCGTCACCAGGGAATTCCTCATTTAAATCATATTTACTTGCATTAGGTGCCAATTCACGGTCTACAAAGTCCCTGATTGTGTTCCTCAGTAGCAAATCGTTTTCATTTAAGTGTGGATCGATCATTTTTATCCTAATTTAAGTCCATCAGAATGGAGAGAATTCTTTTTGTTCCCCAAAAACCTCTCTAAGTGCATCTGATATTTCACCAACGGTAACGTAATTTTCAACGGCATCGATCATTAAAGGCATTATGTTTTGGCTGGATGATGCAGCTATTTTAAGGTTTTGAAGGCATTTTTCTACATCTCTGTGATCTCGCCCCGACTTAACTTTAGCGAGTCTGTCTAGTTGAATTTTAGTTTGATCCGGATCTATTCGCTGAATTGGAATAAGAGTGGGGTCAGTAGTTTGAAATTCATTGACTCCTACTACGATTTCCTGTTTGCTTTCAATATCCTGTTGTAATTTATAGGCTGAATCATGTATTTCTTTTATTTGGAAACCCTGCTTTAACGCACCCAGCGCACCTCCCATATCTTTTATCTGGTCAATGTAGGAATTTGCTTCAGCTTCAATCTGGTCAGTTAAGCTTTCTATATAATATGAACCGCCTAATGGATCAACGGTGTCAGTAATGCGAGTTTCGTGGGCTAAGATCTGTTGAGTTCTTAAAGATAGTTCTGCCGATTCAGGAGTAGGCAACGACAGGGCTTCGTCACGAGAGTTGACGTGGAGAGACTGAGTTCCGCCTAAAATCGCAGATAGTCCTTGTAATGTACTGCGTATCACGTTATTGTCCGGTTGTTGAGCAGTCAAAGTAACGCCAGCGGTTTGGGTATGAAAGCGGCACATCCAGGAACGAGGATTCTTTGCCTCGAAATGGTTTCGCATTATATTTGCCCACATTCTTCTAGCAGCTCGGAATTTGGAAACCTCTTCGAATAAGTCGCTTTGCGCAACAAAAAAGAAAGACAATCTGGGTGCAAACGAATCAACGTCAAGGCCAGAACTTATTGCCGCCTGAACATATTCAATGGCATTCGAGAATGTGAAAGCCAATTCTTGTACAGCAGTCGCACCAGCTTCTCGCATGTGATACCCGGATATTGAAATTGTATTCCATTTTGGTATGTTTTCAGCACAATATTGAAATAAATCAGTAACCAGACGCATTGAAGGAACTGGAGGGAAAATATAAGTACCACGAGCTATATATTCCTTTAAAATATCGTTTTGCACAGTGCCACCAATTTCGTCTAAAGGAATATTTTGCTTCTTTGCAAGGGCAATATACATTGCAAGAAGTATGGAGGCAGTTGAATTTATAGTCATCGAAGTAGTGACTTTATTTAATGGTATTTCTCTGAATAGTATCTCCATATCCGCTAAAGAACTTATTGGGACGCCTGCCCGTCCTACCTCGCCTAAAGCTAGAGGGTGATCAGAATCATATCCGGTTTGAGTTGGCAAATCGAAAGCTACCGAAAGCCCGCTTTGTCCGCTATCTAGAAGGAATTTATATCGTTCATTTGATTCTTCTGCAGAAGCTAGTCCTGCATACTGTCTCATCGTCCAAATTTTGCCTCTGTACATATTAGGCTGTAATCCACGGGTATAAGGATATTCTCCCGGAAAGCCTAAATCAGACTTAGTAGAATCCGTTTGATCATATAATGTCTCTATTTTGATACCGGAGTGGTTGTCAAACTTAGTTTTGCGCTCAAGCCTTCTTTTTATAGCAGGCTGAAGCACATTTTTTATCCAATTGGATTTAGAGCTACTTTTCATTAAATATTTCCTATCTGAATCAGTCTAAAAATCTAATATGTTGCTTGTCAAATAAGTGTGCGACTTTCAATTGACGTTAAATCCAACCACCCATAAAATGAACAAGCGTTCTAAATTTATTTTTATATCCAAGAATTTATAATATGACAGACGAAAGTGGTATCAAAGACCAACAAAAACGGATTGTATCTGCTTTAACTCAAGAAGGCGAGGTTAAGGCAGACCTATCGCTTCGGCCAAGAAACTTGTCTGAATATATAGGTCAAAATCGCGTTAAAGACAACCTGACAATTTCTATTAAGGCGGCTTTACAAAGAGGAGAGCCTCTTGATCACACACTCATCTATGGTCCACCAGGGCTTGGTAAAACTACAATGGCACATATCCTGGCTACAGAAATGGGGGTAAGCATAAAAACCACGTCTGGCCCAGCTATTGAAAGACCTGGGGATATGGTGGCATTGTTGACTCAACTTCGAAAATTTGATGTTTTGTTCATCGATGAAATACATCGATTACCGCGCATAGTAGAAGAAATACTATATCCAGCGATGGAAGACTTTTTCGTTTCCTGGGTAGTAGACAAGGGATTAAAAGCGCGATCTATGAATCTGTCTATACAGCCGTTTACTCTTATTGGGGCCACTACACGATTTGGCATGGTTAGTGCTCCACTTAGAGATCGATTTGGCTCAATACATAGGTTGGAGTTTTATGATGATGAAGCCATGTCCACTATAGTATCAAGATCAGCTAAGATATTGGATATAGAGGCCGCTGATGAAGGTTGCTCAGAAATTGCTCGCCGAGCCAGGGGAACCCCAAGAATAGCGAATAGATTATTGAGGCGAACCAGAGATTATGCTGAGGTGGTTGCTAAGTCTGGGATAAATAACAAAGTGGCATTGGAAGCTCTTAATAAGCTTGGCGTAGACAATATTGGGTTGGACGATATAGACAGACAAGTATTGAACTGTATTATTCTAAAATTTGGTGGTGGCCCCGTAGGACTTGATACGGTTTCAGCATCAATTAATGAAGAATCAGATACGATAGAAGATGTATATGAACCCTTTTTACTTCAATTGGGTTTTTTGGATCGTACTCCAAGGGGTAGAATCGCAACTCCACTTGCATACCAACATTTAGGCATTGAGCACGATAAATACAAACAACGAAACATGTTTTAAGGTCAATATACACTAGTTTTCACTGGAGCAATGTCGTGAATATGAAGCCCGTATCTTCTAAGCAAAGGGGTAATCGCCCTGATTGGTATGAGTACTACATTAATATAGCTATGGCCGTGAGAGACAGAGCCAATTGTCACGGTTCAAAAATAGGGTCTATTTTGGTTTTGGACAATCGGATATTAACCACAGGTTACAATGGAACTCCCCAAGACATGCAAAATTGTGACGAGGGTGGTTGTGATCGATGTGCTGATCGTCAAACCTACTCATCAGGAGAGGCTTATGATTTATGCATCTGTGTTCATGCCGAACAAAATACTTTATTAAGTGCAGCGAGATTTGGAATATCAGTTGAAGGGGCTGATTTATACACCACATTACAGCCCTGCTTTGGTTGCACTAAGGAATTGTTACAGGCAAAAATAAATGCCGTTTATTATTTGCATGATTGGAAGCCATCATCATCATCTTTGGTATCAGTTTTGAAGAAACTACACGGACGTTTTCCTGGTGGAATGAAAAAGATAGAAACCGATGACCCAAAACAAGAATGGGCAAGATCAATTACTTAAGTAAAAAGCTTTACAATAAACTGCCACCAGTCGACCACCACATCTATAGCTCTAAATTTATCTAAAAATTTCCACCAATGCAGGACATATTCCTGAAGCTCTTTAAGTGCAATTATGGGGATCAACCACATAAATGAACGGTGCCATGTTAGCGTGTAATTAGGTTTAAAATATCTAGCCGCAGCTACAAATATAAACCAAGTTTCGAATACATTTGGGAAAAATAATAATAATCCGCGCCACCCTATTAGCTCAAACAAGGCTACACCGATAATCCGATAAACGAAAAGAACTATTGATATTAATCTGGGGGGTCCTGTCCACCTGATCGAGGCTATTAGAAAGGTGGCCATATATATCAGGTCAACCCATTTGTCGAAGGCCTGGTAGTTTCTTATGCCTCCAAAACTCAATAGGTTCATCATGAACAAATCTGAGAAATCGACGAGGATTGCTAAGATCGCACCAAATAAGGCCCATTTGAGTACTGGCAGAGAGCCAAGAATGCGCACGAGGCCAATTATGATCTCTTCAAAAGTCATTTCACTTGATAAAATCTGGTAAGAAATTTAATAACTTTTGAAGTTTACTAATTATTAACTAGATTGTCTTTTCAGCTCGTAGTCATCGGTTATTTTGTAACAACAGATTGATTGATCCAAAAAGGATCTGATTGATTAGAGTTATCGACGGCCCAAATTAAAATTCGAAAAGCCAGCTCAAATTCATATCTAATACGATCTAGTCGATCAGTCGCATCAAATTGATTTTCCATGTTTAATGGTACGTTCTCGATCCTTAATATTTCTTTGCCTTGCCTTAGCGTTACTTTTAGTAATCCAAGTTGTTCGTCCGTGTGAACAGAAATTTTAGTGGGAGGCGCATCTACGCTATTTAATGTTAGGGACACTCCAGAGTGCTGTGCAGAAGCATCTAAATGTCTTATTACAGAGTCAAGATGCCCTTCTGCAGCAGCAATTCTGCCCTGTTCTATTAATTTAAGCATCTCCTCGCCTCGCGTGGATGCTAGCCTGGCATGAGTTTGTGCTATTTCAGCGTCAGACCGTGTTATCGCAAGCAAGACGTTTTCTTTTGTTCGTTTTATCCAATAGTTACTATCCCCAGGGATCGCGTTTTCAGAATAAACTGCTGCGATACTGCCTACGCCTAGAACCAACAAAGCAAAAAACACTATTGCTGTCATCGGCAATGCGATAGGTCTGAACAAGCTTCGTGAAAAAGGTATGCGGAATTTATAAGAGGTTTGGGATTGATTGACTGCATCTAAAAACCGTGATTTTGTAGCCTGCTTAGCATGGTCTCTAGCATGGAATGAATTAGCTGTACTCATTGAGATAGCAGCAGCTTCTAATAACGGCATTAGCTTGTTTCTATTTGATTCATACAGGCTTAAGCAGTCCTCAATACTATGACCGTCATTCATAAGGGCAATACAGTGGTTTAGTATTTCGTCTAATTTCTCAGTTACAAAAACTGACTTCGCTAATGTAAATAATCTTATAGGAGAAATCCATGCCCGATCGATTTTCTTTGTAATATTGTATCCGGAACGCATTTGGTTAATTTCTGTTAGGAAACGGTGCCTTGTGTCTGTTTTTGCATTTCTGTCGGGAGAAATCGATTGAGCAGTATTAATCGTTATTTTGGCAGCTTTAAGCAAAGGCACCAGATGGATTTTTTGAGAATCATACAATTTGACACAATCTTCTACACTATGGCCCTGATGCATAAGTTCTATGCAGTGGTTAAATATGTCATCAAGCTGTTTGTTTATTTTAAATTGTTTCATTATTTATGCTAGTTGCTCTGAAAATAGTTGATTTGTTTGTAGTAGCACGCGTAATTTTTTGACCGCTGAGTGCTGTAGGGCTTTTACAGAATTTTCATTACGATTCACTGCTTTAGCTGTTTCCTTAATACTTAGACCTCCAGCAAATCTGAGGTTTAACACCTCGCGCTGCAGGTCAGTTAGGCTCTTCATTGCCTCATTAACTTCACGCATTGCCAATTTAGTTTCTACATAATTGTCCAATGTGGACTCAGACTCACCGACTGTGGTTAATATAGTGTCTAGGGGAACATTTCTGTCTCTTCCTCGTTTTCTATAGTGATCAATAACGCGATTATGAGCGATGCGAAATAGCCAAGACGAAAACGGATGACCTTGCGGCCGGAACTTTTTGATGGATTCCAACATTCTGAGGAAAACATCTTCGGTTAAGTCTTCTGCTATGAGTGAATCGCTGGTTTTGAAAGCAATGTACCTAAAGATTTGATCATAAAAATGGTCATAAAGCACCTCAAAAGCAGAAGATTCTCCTTTTTGTGCAAGGACCACATATCGATCTACTTGATCTTTAGTTAGCTTTTGTTCTCTATTCAAATGGTTGACCTCTTCGCTACTCAATTATAAAACGCTAAAGCCTTACAATTCGTTAGTTTTTGGTTATCACTAAGGGGAAAATCAGCACAACAGGTTTTAATATAAATAACTTAAGTTTTATGAATTAAGCTCTAGGTTCATTAATATAGCGTCTTCAGTACGATTAGAGTAATAATTTTTTCTTACCCCAGAAATTTTAAATCCAAACTTTTTGTATAAACTCATTGCATTCTCATTTGATTCACGAACTTCAAGGGTGATCAGCTTAGATTTTAACGAACCGGCTTTATCGATTAATGAAGTTAGTAAAAGGCGACCAATTCCAAACCCACGAAATTTTGGATCAACCATAAATTCTATTATCTGTATTTCATCTGAGGCACTCCAGCCCCCTATAAATCCAGTGACATTTTTTGGACTGTTTTTACATTCACATAGATCATTTGTTACTGCGTTTTGATTAGGTGTAAGGTCAGAACATTTCTCTAAATGAGCAACAAGATATAAAGAGTTAACTTTACTAATCTCGCGAGCGAAATTTGTATAAGTCTGTAATCTCGGGAAAGTACGTTTTTGGATGTTTACGCAGGCTTTTTGATCGGACCTTTTCATAACCGTGACATAATTAATCATTAATACTTCGCTTTATTATCGAAAGACATTCAAAACCGCTCATTATTTGTAATGTACCTTGTTACGGCGCCCAAACAAATATGATTAATGGTATTGATACGACAATCACGACTATTGATAATGGCAGTCCAACTCTCCAGTAATCTGTAAATCTATATCCCCCGGGCCCCATTACTAAGCTGCTAGATTGGTGGCCTATTGGAGTGAGAAATGCAGCAGATGCTCCTACAGCAACTGCCATGAGAAAAGGGTCTATATTTACACTCATGCCGACAGCTACATCTATCGCTATAGGCGCCATGATTACAGCTGCTGCCGTGTTATTGACAACACCAGATAAGACCATTGTTGCGGTAAGTATTATAAGTAATGTTAGAGCCAGAGATCCTTGGGCTCCAATCGAATTTATGGCGTCTGCAATAGTTAAAGAGCCACCAGTGCTCACTAAAGCCCCTTCGATTGGTATCATAGCTGCTAGCAATACGATAACTGGCCAATTAACGCTGTCGTATGCTTCTCTCAAGCTAACGCCTCCGACTAGAATCATTAGGAATGCTGCACTGACGAATGCAATTTGGATTGAGATGACGTTTGTTGCGGTGAGTATAATCGCCACAAGGAATATAGTTATTACTAAAGGCGTGTTTTGTTTAGGCCGGTTAAGTCGGATGTCTCTACCAACTAATGGAAGAACGCCCATAGACCTCAGGCCCTCTCTAACTGACCCCGGGCGTCCTTGTACTAGCAACACATCTCCGATAGCCAGCCTTAAGCTGCTAAGGCGTTCGCGTATATGTTCACCCTGTCTTGATACTGCCAATAGATTAATGCCGTATCTTTTTAGCATATCAATACCTGACGGAGTCCTGCCTTCTAGTTCAGAGTTTGGAGCAATTACTGCCTCTGACGTGGTTAAATCACCTTTATTACTAGACCAAGTCACAGAACCGTCACCGCCAGCAATTTGGAAGCCGGTGACTGATAAAAGCTCTTGCAGGTCCTCAGGATCTGCCTCAATTATTAAAATATCTCCAGCGAGTATGGTTTGCAAGGTTGAAGGTGCATCATAACGTGTTTCATTTCGAATTAATCCAACAATATCGAAATCGGCATCCATAGCATTTTTAATTTCCCCTAAGATGCTTCCTGCCATAGTTGCGTCAGGCGGCACGATAATTTCTGTCACATATTCTTGTATGCTAAATGCATCTAAGGCTCCGGAAGGGGAAGTTCTAGATGGTAT
>CEUY01026286.1_pt1 | contig 23049 bp, 24 predicted proteins | sample 361481 | NCBI WGS metagenome assembly CEUY01 (sample SAMEA2622737, study PRJEB7988) | marine metagenome | isolation source: saline water (ENVO:00002010), including | reverse complement strand
CAGTTACTAACATCACATTAGCAACTTCTGAAACCTGGAAAGATAAAGCAGGGGAGAAAAAAGAAAAAACTGAATGGCACCGTGTAACTTTTTATAGAAAACTTGCTGAGATTGTAGGTGAATATCTAAAAAAAGGTAGCTCTGTCTATGTTGAGGGTAGACTTGAAACCCGTAAATGGACTGATAAAACAGGTGCTGATCGGTATACAACAGAAATCATTGCAAATGAAATGAGAATGCTGGGTAGTAGATCTGGAACCACCAGCTATGAGGGAGAAAATAAGAATAATAAGACCTTATCACCTAAAGATAACGTTGCAAACAATAATCCCACTACAAATAATCCTAGTAGTGGGTTTGGAGATATGGATGACGACATACCATTTTAAATAGAAATACTATATATGATTTTTAATACTAATCTCATACGCTAATATCTCTATTAAGATTCATGGATTTTTATGTTTATATCTGCAATAAATAGTAAGTTAATAATAAATTCTATAGGCATATAAAAACCCAAGAAAAAATATACTACAGTCAAATTATAAGTAAATCTCCAATAAATTAAATTTATTAGCTTACTTCTCTAAGTACTTTCATTGGTGGATTTGATAACACATTACGTGTCCCCAACATTCCAGCTACTAACACACCTATAACCCCAACCAATAATCCTATCAACCATATCCATATATTAAATGTATAAGGAATATTTAATGTAAATTTACCAATAACATATCCTAGCGCACTGGCCCCCATTGAAGAAAATATACCGGATACGGCACCAAGTATAAAAAATTCTATTGCCCATATATTAAGTAATTGTCTACGCTTTGCTCCCAAAGTACGGAAGACTGCAGCCTCATAAATACGTTCATCTTTGGCAGAAATGATTGCCGCATACAAGACTATTAGCCCGGATATAAGTGTAAATAAAAAAACAAATTCAATTGCTTTAGTTACTTGCTCAATAACTTTTTGTACCTGCTTAATAATAGTTTCTACATCTATAACCAAAAAATTTGGAAAAGATTTTATCAATTTGTTCATCATATCTATGCTACCCTCTGGCACATAGAAACTAGTAACATAGCTTTTTGGATATTTATCTAATATACCTGGAGGAGTTACCGCAAAGAAATTAACACGGAATGAATCCCAATCTACTTTTCGAATACTACTCACAACAGCAGAAAAATTACTACCCGCAATATCAAAAGATAGCGTATCGCCCAGCTGCACTCCTAATGCTTTTGCAACACCTTCCTCCATAGATAAAACTTCTTTTTTCCTAGCTCCATTTTCCCACCATTGCCCATCTATAATCTGATTATCACTTCGTATATCATTTTCCCATGAAAGATTAAAATCCCTTCTCAGCAATCTTTTTGCTCGTGTATCTGAATAGTCTTCTGGTAATACTATTTTGCCATTAATAGAGATGATCCGCCCCCTTACCATAGGGTAAACCGTGGGCTGCGGGATCTCATTGTGCTGAAAAAATGCTGCCAATTCCTGTAGCTGGTCTTCTTGAATATTTACTAAAAAATGGTTAGGTGTATCCGGTGGAAGATTAGTATGCCAGTTTTGTAGTAAATCACCTCGAATTAACGTCAAGGTCAACAACGACATCAATCCTAACCCAAGTGATACAGCTTGAATCGCACTGGTACTAGCACGCCTCCATATACCAACTAACCCATATTTCCATGTTCCCCCTACTGTACTACGTAGGCTTGAAATAATTTTTATTAGAAGAAAGCTAAGTAGACCAAAAATTATTATTGCAACAATAAATCCAGTCATAACTAAAAAACCAAGATGCATGTCGCCAGCTTTCCACAAAAACAATACTGATAATGCAGCAAGCCCCAATGCATAGCCTGCTAGGCTTTGAACACTAGCAGTGCCCATATCACATCGTAAGACACGTAATGCCGGCACATTACGCAAATTGAGTAAAGGTGGGAAAGCAAAACCTAGTAATAGCACTAAACCAACTAATATACCTTGTATAAAAGGAGATAAACTTGGTAAAGGTAATTCAATCTCTATCATTTTAGAAAGCCAATAAACTAGAGCTTCCTGAGAAAAAAACCCTAACAAGCATCCCACTATGCTTGCAACAAACCCAAGTATGATGAAATGGCATAGGTATAAATATAATATCGCATTCTGTCTTGCCCCCAGACAGCGCATAATTGCACACCCATCTTGGTGACGTGTAGTAAACCGTCGCGCTGCTAGTGCTATTGCTGCTGCTGCTAAAACTACACTTGCCATAGCTGCAAGGCTCAAAAATTTTTCTGCCCGCTCAAGCGCCGCTTTAATTTCTGGACGAGAATCACGAATACCCTGTATTCTTTCTCCTGGCTCTAAATTGGGCTGCACCCAATACTTAAAATCCTCTATCAAGCTAGCATTACCGCTAATTAATAAGCGGTAAGAAATACGACTACCTTGCTGTATTAACCCAGTTGCAGGAAGATCAGTTGCATTAATCAATAGTCTTGGCCCAGGGTTTATGAACCCAATTGAATAATCTGGTTCCATAGTAATCTGCGAAACTACTATTAAGCGTGCGTCTCCAACCTGAATTACATCCCCCTGTGTTAGTGCAAGGCGAGTAGCAAGTTTCTCCCCTACCCATACTGAACCAGGTAATGGAATACCATCAGCAACATAATCATTTTTGTATGGAATTGCCTTGCCTAGATTATCTGTAATACGTAATTCACCACGTAATGGATAACCAGCAGTTACCGCCTTTATCCCAACCAAAATATTTTTATCTTCTTTTACTACCATACTAAGAAATTTAAGCGAGGTAGAAGTATTTAGTCCACGCTTTACTGCCTCTCTAATGTAATCCTGTGAAAAGGAGCGATCAGAGGCAATAACTAGATCTGCGCCAAGTAGTTGGTTTCCCTGTCGAGAAAGAGCCAATTGAACCCGATCGGTAAAAAAGCCTATTGTTGTCATTCCACCCACTGCAATTATCAGTGCAAATATCAGGACATGTAACTCACCTGCACGCAGATCACGATAGAGCATGCGTAAAGAAAGCTTAAAAAGATTCATAGTATGTATCTCATGACCTCATATTTATTTAATTTATCTAATTAATCCTCAATTCTTCCGCCATTTAACCGAATTTGTCGCGTACAACGATTAGATATTGTTTTATCATGGGTTACCAGAATCAACGTAGTCCTTTTCTCACGATTTAATTCAAACAAAAGGTCAACAATTTGATTGCCAGTAGATAAATCTAAATTGCCAGTAGGCTCATCAGCCAATAATATTTTTGGGTCTGTAGCATATGCACGCGCAATAGCCACACGCTGTTGTTCTCCTCCCGAAAGTTGTTTTGGATAATGATTAATACGTGCCTCTAATCCTACCCGCTCAAGAATTTCAAATGCTATTTGATATGTATTACCTACACCTGCTAGTTCTAGGGGTAGCATTACATTCTCGATTGCTGTAAGCACAGAAAGTAACTGAAATGATTGAAATACAAACCCAAGTAAATGACCACGTAATTCAGCTCTTCCATCTTCACTCAATGAAAAAATATCTTCGCCATTAAGATATACTTGTCCACTAGAAGGAATATCAAGCCCTGCTAACAAACCCAATAAAGTAGATTTTCCTGATCCAGACGCTCCCACAATTGAAATAGCTTCACCAATACTCACTTCCAAGTTAATATCCTGCAAGATAGTGAGAAAAGTATCACTACTTTGAACACGTTTAGTCAGAGAGATTGCTTGTACAATAGGCTTTATAATTAAATTATCTGTCATGAGAACCTTTCTAATTACTTTAAATATTTTATTACTCAGTGTCTCGTCTAGTATGGCCCATAGCGATGCAGATATTGCCATGTCCCCCACTAAATCTAACACCATTATGGTATATGGGGACAGTTTGTCAGCAGGATATGGCTTACCACAAAAGACCGGATGGGTAAGTCTGCTAAAAACAAAGCTAAAGAGAGAACAATTAGTCTACCAAATAATTAATGCCAGTATTAGTGGAGAAACAACATTAGGTGGCCTTAAACGAATTAAACAAGCACTTCACCGTTACCGCCCTAGCATTGTAATTGTTGAGTTAGGAGCAAATGATGGGCTACGCGGTATACCTATTAAATCTATCTATAATAATCTGGAAGCAATTATAAAAGTATGCAAGAAAAATAAAGCATCAATACTATTAGTAGGTATGCGCCTACCCCCAAATTATGGAAAAATATACACAAAAGAATTCTCCAATATTTACCATAAAATAGCGAGCAAACATGAGCTTAAGTTAGTTCCCTTCTTGCTAGAAGGATTTGGTGATAAACTAAAATATTTCCAAGATGACAGAATGCATCCTAACAAAATCGCACAAGAAAAAATTTTAATTAATGTGTGGAGGGTCCTACAAAAAATGATTATGCCTAGTTCAGAGGCATCTTAATATATTGTGATATCTAACTTCTTCTCTAATATATCAATTAATTATGTTCAGATTCACTTGTGAGATGAAATATATATTTCTAATATTAATAGAATTAATTATTCAAATTCACCTTTAAGCAATATTAAATTTAGCATGTTAAAAATAAGCTTTTTTCTATGTGTCACCACAAATATGCTATATAATTTCTTGACTAAATGATTATTTCGCTTTAGATTGCAACATCACTATTTACTAGGAATTTATGCAAATGGATTTTATCCATATTATATCAGGGCTTATTGAATTACCTTGGTGGGGTTATCTAGTATTTACCTTAGTTGTTACTCATATCACAATTGCTAGTATCACTATATTCTTACACCGCCACCAAGCGCATCGTGCTCTAGAATTACATGCTATACCTAGCCATTTCTTTCGTTTCTGGTTATGGCTTACTACAGGCATGGTAACTAAAGAATGGACAGCAATTCACCGTAAGCACCATGCTAAATGCGAAACTATAGATGATCCCCATAGCCCCCAGATTCTTAGTATTGGAAAACTATTATTGGAAGGATCAGAACTCTACCGTAAAGAGGCTAAAAATTTAGAAACAATGGAAAGATATGGTCAGGGAACTCCTAACGACTGGATAGAACGTAATATTTACGCTGCACACAGTGTGTCAGGTGTTGCTTTAATGCTTATTATAAACCTAATTCTGTTTGGACCAATTGGGTTAACTATATGGGCAGTACAAATGGCTTGGTCACCTTTATTTGCTGCTGGAATTATTAATGGTATTGGGCACTATTGGGGTTATCGTAATTTCCAGCCAGAAGATGCAAGCCGTAATATTATTCCATGGGGTATTCTTATTGGAGGAGAAGAACTACATAATAATCACCATGCATACGCGACATCTGCACGACTATCTAATAAATGGTATGAGTTTGATATTGGCTGGATGTATATATGTATCCTAAAATCAATGGGACTAGCAAAAATCAAGAAAATGGCACCTAAATTACGCCTTAATACCACAAAGACAAAATGTGATTCAGATACGTTGCAAGCAGTAATTCTGCATCGTTATGAAGTATTAGCAAAATATGCCCATTCTCTAAAAAAGACTTTTGCCAAGGAAATGAAACATTTAAGAGAAGAGGCTATACAACATGGCATAGACAAAAATACACTAAAACGCTGGGTTCTAGCAGACTCTAATACCTTGCAAGAACATGAGCGTGCTAAACTTAATTTGGTTTTAAGTAAGACTAGAACATTAGATAAAGTATATACTATGCGTGAAGAACTAATATCTGTGTGGCAGCGCTCTACAGCTACTAAAGATGAGCTAGTAAAACAACTAGAGGACTGGTGCCACCGTGCGGAAAAAAGCAATATTGAGGTGCTTGAAAAATTCTCTCGTAGACTGAGATGGTATGCGTAATAAATAAGGCAATAGAAATTATTTAAGCTTTGCCTCCTTGTACTTTACATGCTTACGTACCACAGGATCAAATTTAGAAATCTCTAATTTCTCCGCAGTAGTCCTTTTATTCTTAGTAGTAGTATAAAAATGTCCAGTCCCAGCAGAAGACTCAAGTTTTATTTTCTCACGCATGATGTAAGCCCTAAATTCTTATATATTTAATATTATGATACTACCCTAAATATTAGTTCCACGAGCACGTATTTTTGCCAGAACCACATCAATTCCATTTTTATCTATAATTCTTAATCCGGCATTAGATAGGCGTAAACTAACCCATTTTTTTTCACTTTCAACCCAGAATCTACGTTGCTGCAAATTAGGAAGAAAACGACGCTTCGTTTTATTATTTGCATGAGAAACATGGTTACCAGATATAGGCTTTTTACCAGTGACTTCACATATTCGTGACATAACAACATACTCCGGAATTCATAAAAAAGAGGCATTATATACTGATTTCTTCAAAAAGTTGGTATTATTATCTAAGAATCATCAACAATTATAAATAGATACATGCTAGCAACGAATATGCAGCATGACACTTAGACTATGAAATATGCATTTAAATTAAAAAATAATTCAGAATCATAATGTTACGCTAATATTTAAAAATAAATTCATTTTTAGGTTAAACTTCTCTTCCCTAGGACAGCTTCTTAAAATTATCTATGCCCAAATTACCCTTACTTAGTACTAAGCACATAATTCTAGGAATAACTGGTGGAATCGCCGCGTACAAAGCAGCAGAAGTTACACGTATTTTAGTAAAAAAAGATTTGGATGTGCAGGTAATAATGACTGCTTCAGCCTGTAAATTTATTGGCCCTACCACATTACAGGCTTTAACTGGAAAAACGGTACTTACAGATTTATGGGATAGCCGTATTAATAATAATATGACGCACATAAACAGCTCACGTGATGCAAGTGCTATCCTTGTCGCCCCTGCTAGTGCAAATTTTATAGCTAAGCTAGCAAATGGCTTTGCAGATGACCTCTTATCAGCGCTATGCTTAGCCCGGAATTGCCCTTTATTTATTGCTCCTGCAATGAATTGTCAAATGTGGGAAAATTCTGCCACACAACGAAATTTATCCACCTTACAGCGTGATGGAGTGATAATTCTCGGCCCTGATAATGGTTCCCAAGCATGTGGAGAAATAGGTATGGGACGTATGACTGAAGCTCAAAATTTAGTCAAAGAGATGCTAGCTTATTTGCAGCCAAAATTATTACAAAACAAACATATTCTTATTACTGCAGGGCCAACATACGAAGCAATTGATGCAGTCCGTGGTATTACTAATCTAAGCTCTGGTAAAATGGGTTATGCAGTTGCTAATGCTGCGCTAGAAGCAGGGGCAAAAGTCACTCTAGTTTCTGGCCCAACAAGCATTAAACCCCCTTATAAAGTATCTCTAATTAATGTAGTCAGTGCACAAGAAATGTTTACAGCAGTAAAAAATCATGCTTCTAGTGCGGATATTTTTATAAGTGTTGCTGCAGTTGCAGATTTCTTTCTTACTAACAATAGTAAACAGAAAATAAAAAGAACTAATAGTAATATATCACTAACATTCTCTCCTAATCCTGACATTCTTGGATTTGTAGCTAAATTAACCAAACCACCATTTTGTGTAGGATTTGCAGCAGAAACAGAAAACCTTGAAGAAAATGCAGAGACAAAAAGAAATAAGAAGAAAATACCTCTGCTTGTTGCTAATTTGGTTCCAAATACTATTAATTCTGATGAATGCGAGCTGGTCCTATTTGATGATGAAGGCAAGCATTTACTACCGAAGGCTCTAAAAGTTGAGCAAGCAAGGCACATAATTAAACATGTGTCATTACTATATAAGAAATGGAAAAAATAATTTTATGGAAAAAATAGAAATAAAAATTATTGATACTCGCCTGCAAGATCAACAACCGGCCTATGCAACCCCTGGTTCTGCTGGGCTAGACTTACGAGCTTGTATTAAAAACCCTATAACTATAGAGTCAGGAGAAACTAATCTTATTCCAACTGGAATTGCTATGCACCTTGCAAATCCAAACCTTGCCGCTATGATACTTCCACGTTCTGGCCTTGGCCATAAACATGGGATCGTATTGGGTAATTTAGTAGGCCTTATTGACTCAGATTATCAAGGACAAATTATGGTTTCTTGCTGGAACAGAGGCCAAATACCTTTCCAGCTCAAGCCTCTAGAAAGAATTGCACAACTTGTAGTAGTACCGGTTATGCATGTTAATTTCAGTATAGTCAATGAATTTAAGAAAAGTATTCGAGGTGAAAAAGGCTTTGGAAGCACGGGGACCCAATAAAATCAACCTATGCGCCTATTTATTATATTTTTTCTTCTTCTTTTTCTATCATTATCTGCCAATGCAGAGATACCAATTATCCAACTAAAAGTTTCTGATTACAATATTCTGGCTGAGGTTGCGTACAAAAAGAAATATCGTATTCAGGGGCTGATGCATCGTGATACTTTAGATAGAGATAGCGGCATGTTATTTGTATTTCCTGAAATTAATCATCATAGTATGTGGATGGTTAATACATATATTCCATTAAGTATAGCGTTCCTTGATCAGGAAGGAATAATAATTAATATTTTTGATATGATGCCTCTTACAAAAACAAAATATTCTGCTACTAGTAAAGCTAAATATGCCCTTGAAATGAATCTCGGCTGGTTTAGCTCAAGAAATATTCAACCAGGAAAAAAAATAATAGGGCTAGAAAATGCCCCTAAAGCAGAATAGGTGATCAATTGTATCTATGTTATAACAACCATCACATCCCAGGTAGCATTCCTTTAAGCCCTCGCATCATCTTTGCCATCCCACCTTTATTCATTTTCTTCATCATTTTCCGAGTCTGATTAAATTGAACTAATAAACGATTTACTTCTTGTACTGAAACACCTGCTCCAGAAGCAATACGTCGCTTACGCGATGCTTTAATAATCTCTGGTTTAGAACGTTCTTTAAATGTCATTGAATTAATAATACCCTCAGTACGCACTATAGCCTTATCATCCATTTGAATATTCTGAACAGCATGCCCTAATTGTGCAGGTAGCTTGTCTGCTAGTGCACTCATGCCTCCCATATTTCTCATCTGCTGAAATTGCATCTTAAAATCATCCAAATCAAATTTCTTTCCTGATTTGATTTTTTTAGCTAATTTTTCTGCTTCATCCTGATCTACGCTACGCTTGGCCTCCTCTATTAGCCCAAGTACATCCCCCATGCCAAGAATACGAGATGCCATACGATCAGGATAAAAGGCCTCAAATCCTGACATTTTCTCAGCCACACCGGTAAATTTAATTGGTTTACCTGTGATGTACCGTGCTGATAAAGCCGCCCCTCCACGAGAATCACCATCTAATTTAGTTAGAATAATGCCTGTCAAAGGTAATACATCTGCAAATTTCTTAGCAATATTTATTGCATCCTGCCCTTGCATAGCATCAACTACAAACAAGGTTTCAATAGGTTCAAGTATAGTCTCTAATTCTCTAATTTCAGCCATCATAGGCTCATCTATGGCTAAACGACCTGCAGTATCTATAATCAGAACATCATGATGATGCCTACGAGCAAAGTCTAACGAAGAAATAGCAATTTCCCTAGGTGTATTACTTGTTTTTATTGGAAAAAAATCTGCTTTTACTTGATTAGCTAAAACTTCCAATTGATCAGCAGCAGCTGGGCGATATATATCACAAGATGCCAGCATAACTTTTTTCTTTTTTTGCTCTATCAGCCATTTTGCTAATTTAGCACTACTTGTTGTTTTACCAGAACCCTGCAGTCCCGCCATAAGAATTACAACAGGAGGTACAGCAGCAAGATTAATTTCAGAATTTTCCTGTCCCATTATGGAGACAAGCTCTTGATGTACTACGCCAATCAGGGCCTGCCCAGGAGAAAGGCTACCTATTACTTCTTGACCAATAGCTTTTTCTTTAACACGAGATATAAAATCTTTGACTACAGGTAAAGCAACATCAGCTTCTAATAATGCCATCCTGACTTCTCGTAAGACTACCTGTATATTGTCTTCAGTAAGTCGTGCTTCCCCTCGTATAGATTTTATAACTCCAGAAAGCCGATTCGTAAGATTGTTGAACATGTGAAATGCCTGTCATGAAAAATTGGTGTAGACTACCTTGTCCTTATCATTTTAGTCTATTAAATTTAATGTCTAGTATTTTAACTTATCTCTTAGCCTGCCTGCTTTATGGATCAATTGGTTGGTATTTCTGGCACACCAAATGGAAAAATCCAATTAAGCCTACGGATGGCAATAATATAACTACAAATCGAGAAAATTATGTAATTTTCATACCACTTATATTACATACCTATGTACTATATCAATCTATATTTTCTGGCGCTGGATTAAGTTTTGGTATTGGTAATGCCATCTCTTCTATCGTGTGGCTTACTGCTATAATTTATTGCTGTTCAGGCTTCTTCTATCGACTTGATATCATGCAGACAATGATCGCGCCAGTAGCCGCAGTTGCAGTGTTACTACCACTTGTATTCCCATCACCACACCCTTTAACCAATACTGAATTTCCTGCATTTAAAGCACATATTCTAATTGCTATGATGGCATACAGTCTACTAACTATTGCTTCTTTACATGCCTTACTTATGGCGATAGTAGAAAAACGGCTACATCACCCCGCCATGTCCTCATTACTAATAAATTTACCTTCCCTTCTGGCTATGGAACAATTATTATTTCGCATAATTTGGGCAGGATTTATATTACTAACATTAACTTTAATCAGTGGCGTAGTTTTTTCAGAAGAAGTTTTTGGCCAGCCAGTAAGATTTACACACAAAACTTTATTTGGATTCATTTCTTGGGGAATATTTGCCTCTCTGTTAATTGGTAGACAGCTATATGGATGGCGAGGTCGTATTGCTATTCGCTGGACCCTCATAGGTTTTACTATCTTATTATTAGCTTATATTGGTAGTAAATTTGTGCTGGAAGTTATCCTACAACGATAATTTAAAGGCCATAAGGAATTTAGACAATACTTGTAATAAATCTATAATCTCTACCGCTAGGTCCTTGACAAAACCCCCCTCTCCTTTGATACTAATTTCTTTCTATTAAGATAAAAAGATTTTTTGGAAGATTTACCGTTATATGTACTGCTAATTGCAGTAGCTATTTTGTTAATCCTATCTGCGTTTTTCTCGCTTTCTGAAACTAGCATGATGGCAATTAACCGATATCGGTTAAAATTTCTTGCTAAACAGGGGCATCGTGGAGCCAATTTAACTACTAAATTACTAGCTAATACTGATCGATTACTAGGAGTAATCCTTCTTGGTAATAATCTACTAAATGCTGCGGCTGCAACATTAGTTGCTATAATTATTTCTACTGCTTTTGGCCATAATGACCTTGCCATTTTCATTGGTACGATATCCGTTACATTTGCGATTTTAGTATTTAGTGAGATTACACCAAAAGTAATTGCAGCAACCTATCCTGAGCGTATTGCATTAATTTCAAGCTATATATTAACCCCACTATTAAAAATTTTTTCCCCAGTAGTATGGTTTGTAAACCTATTTGTTCAAGCTATACTTTTTATTCTAAGAATACAACCTAAAGAAAATAATGCCATAAACAAACTTGAGTTAGAGGAGCTCAAAATCCTTGTTTTGGAAGAAGGGCATTTTATTAGGAAGAAACACCAAACTGTATTACTGAATTTATTTGATTTAGAATCCACAACAGTGGATGATGTAATGATCCCTCGCGGGCAAATCGAAGCAATTGATTTAGAATCAGGAGATAAAACCATAAAAAATCAGGTACTTACATGCCATCATACCCGTATACCTGTATATCGAGGAACGCTGGATGATGTAACCGGAATAATTTCTGCACGCAAAGTCTTAAACCAAATGAGTAGTGGTGAAATTACTGCTCTTTCACTTGGGAAGATTATACGTGAGCCATATTTTATCCCCTCAGGTACCCCTCTCTTCTCACAATTACAATTATTCCAAGAAAATCATGAACGAGTTGGATTTGTAGTAGACGAATACGGGGAATGGATGGGATTAGTCACTCTCGAAGATATTATTGAAGAAATTATTGGTGATTTCACCACTAACTCTCCAGTACAATCAGGTTCCTATATAAAACAGAAAGATGGCAGCATAATAGTTGAAGGAAGCAGTTTATTACGAGACCTTAATCGGAAATTAAAACTAAATCTTCCATTACAAGGACCAAAAACCTTAAATGGACTAATTCTAGAACATTTCCAAGATATCCCAGAAGCTGGAACAAGCTTTAAAATTGCTGGATACCCGATGGAAATTATCCAGACCCATCACCGAGTAGTTAAGGTAGTTCAAATTTACTCTATCCAAGCATCTCCAGAAAATAATAAAGATATTTAAATCATATAAAGGAATAAGACCGAATTTTTCTGATACTTTATTGTAAAAACTGCTATACCACTAATGCCCTACTACAAATTAGCTAAGAATTCTTCAACTCACGAAGTGCCATATTAAAGTTAATAGAGGACAAGTATAAATATAGGGACTCTCTTTCATTTAAGCTACACTTAATTGATAATAGTTATTTCGCATGATCCTGGGAAAATCAATTCAGCTATACTTATCTTAAATTAATTTAGCATATGTCTTTAATAATTGGATTAACTGGTGGAATAGGTAGTGGAAAAACTAGCGCTACAAATATTTTTTCTGCTGAAGGAATTACTGTTATTGATGCAGATAAGATTGCTCATGAACTAACAAAAAGTCAGGGTATTGCTATCCCGCATATTAAAAAAGAATTTGGCCAGGATTTTATTTCCAAGGATGGAAGTTTATATAGAGAAAAAATGCGAAACTTAATTTTCTCTAATGCCTACTCTAGAAAGAAACTTGAAGATATCCTACACCCACTTATACAAATCGAAATAAAGCATTGCATTGAGACTGCTTCTTCTCCATACACTATAGTTTCAATACCGCTACTTCTGGAAACTGCTAGCTACAGTGAAGAAATCAATCGTATACTTGTAATAGATTGTGATGAAAAATACCAAATTAGCCGCACTATTTTACGTGATGGGCTAAATGAACAAGAAGTACGTTCTATAATAGCAGCACAAGAATCACGCCAGTTGCGTATAAATAGAGCAGATGACGTTATCGTCAATAATGCAGATATTTGTACCTTAGAAAATAAGATAAAAATACAACATAATAAATATCTCAGCTTATTAAATAAATATGCTGAGGTGTAAAATAACAATTTAGAAATAAGATTAATTTGTAAAATTATATAGTAATGGGAAGAATTACTATGATATATAGATGATTTATGATGATATCTATAATAATAATTGAATATCATTTATATTAATTAAACTAGATAATATCATGTTATTCTGTATAAAATGGATCATATTAATGTGAATTGTTACGAACACCCTCTAAATGAGAAAGTCCGCACTATGCTAAGGCTAGAGGATTTATTTGAAAAAATAGAATTTTTCTCAAATAAAGATCATGCTGCAGAACATCACTCGGCCATTCTGACTCTTTTTGAAATCCTGAATGTTACTAGCCGTGCTGATATTAAATCAGATTTGCTACAAGAATTAGAACGACAAAGAAAATCTTTAGAATCCTTGCGCAAAAGTCCTAAAGTTTCTGAAGAAATCCTTAATCAAGTATTAAATGATATTCAGTCTGCTTCTAAGGGAATGCTTAATATGGCTGGAAAAGTAGGAGATAACTTACGCGAGAATGAATGGCTGATGGGGATTAAACAGCGTGTAGGAATCCCAGGCGGTGCTTGTGAGTTTGATCTGCCCTCCTACCACTATTGGTTACACCTAGATCCAAAAATATGCCATGATAATCTGAATGAATGGATCACACCCTTATTACCCATTCGAGACAGCTTGAAGATTATTCTTCGCCTCCTTCGAAATAATGAGAAAATTTTTCAATTTAAATCTAATGACGGAATGTTCCAAAAAATGGGACGACAAGAATGTGCTGCACACTTACTGCGTATAAAAATAGATGAATCTATACCATGCTTTCCCGAAATTAGCGCAAACAAATATGGCCTTACTATACATTTTTTCAATGCTAAGCCAGGACATAAAGCAAAATTATATGAACACCAATTAGAATTTGAATTGTCTTTTTGTATATTGTAATCAATAATAAATAGGCTCGTTCCTAAAAATAGATTATATTAAATACTTGGTTAAATTTATTTTTCAATACAAAATATTTATTTGCGACCTCGCATCATGGCTACCCCATGTCCACCATGCTCCCAAGCTATAGTAAGATCTTCTAACCACATTCCCCCAAGAGCATAGACTGGAAGGGAAAAATCACGTATGAGAATAGAGAATCTTCTCCAACCAATCGGAACGACCTCTGGATGGCTTAATGTTGGTGATACTGGCCCCAACACTACAAAGTCGATATTCAAACGATCAGCTTGAAAAAGCTCCTCCGTATTATGGCATGATGCTCCACATAAATTAGCCTCTGGGCGACTAGTGGCCGCCATTAGTTCAACTGAAGTTAAATGAATTCCATCCATTCCAAATTCTCTAGATAGCCTTGCATCTCCATTCATTAAAACCTTCACATCATAAGAATGTGCAATCTCAACCACTTGATACGCAAATAAGCGTAACTCACTTTTTTTCATTGCCGGCTCACGTATCTGTATTATCTTTATTCCTCGTTTAAATAAATTTTCTAATGCATTTAATGCGCCTTTTACACCTAATTCAGCAGCATTTGTAATTTGATATACGGAGGGCAAACTAAGCGCCTTTAATATAGATACACTAGTAGGCAACATAGGTGAAACTCTAATATTATCTGCCATCTGCCAACTTAAATCTTGACCTTCATGTGCATATGGATGACCATACCATTTTTCTACCCTATAAAAAAACAGTCGTACAGTTTGATGGGAATAAGTGTGAACTCGAGTAACCCACGGATAAGCAAGCTCTATTTGTATACCCAATTCTTCCATCATCTCACGATTCAATGCAGATAAACGAGACTCGCCAGGCTCTATTTTGCCACCGGGGAATTCCCAATACCCCTCGTATATCTTTCCTTTAGGCCTGCGAGTTAAAAGAAGACCCCCATCAGATCTAGCTATAATCGCAACGACTACTTCAATAATGGGGATAGACATACAGTAAGTAAGTAGAAATATAGTTTATTGGTATAAATATTTTTCTAGCTTCATTTATATTTAAAAAATCAGCTACGATAATCTGAATTTATTTTTATATAATCATAAGAAAGATCACAGGTCCATACAGTGGTAGAACTTTCCCCCCTTTTAAATAAGACACGTATAGTAATCTCTGGTTTATTCATAACATTACTTCCATCTTTCTCACTATAATTCTCCGATACTCTGCCATTCTCGAACACTAATAAATCATCCAGATAGAATTGTAGGTCATATACGTTAAGGTCTTGTATCTCTGCATTACCAATAGCCGCAATTATTCTCCCCAAATTTGGATCAGATGCAAAGAATGCAGTCTTAACCAGTGGTGAATGTGCAATAGCATATGCGACTCTAGTGCATTCATCCATATCCTTTCCGCCCTCAACTCTGATTGTAATAAATTTTGTTGCCCCTTCACCATCTTTAACAATTCCTTTTGCTAGATGTACAGCTACTTCTGTTATAGCATTTTGTAGTTCAATATATTCTATACTTGTATCATCAAGAATCTCTTGATTATCAGCCCTTCCTGTAGCAATTAAAACAAAAGAGTCATTAGTTGAGGTATCACCATCTACAGTAATTCGATTAAATGAGTTATCTACTACATTATTTATCATCTTTCTAAGAAGTGCCTGACTAATTGCCGCATCAGTAGCCAAATAACTCAACATAGTTGCCATATTTGGACGGATCATACCTGACCCTTTTGCAATCCCTGTAATAGTAATTACTGAATCACCAAGTAAAATCTTCTTAGAAACTGCTTTAGGTACAATATCTGTAGTTAGAATTGTTTCTGCTGCTGAATACCAATTGTCTGGACTAAGATTAGCTACTACTATTGGTAAACTTTGAATAATCTTTTCTACTGGTAATGGTTCCATAATTACTCCAGTAGAAAATGGTAAAATCTGACTGACATCACACTTTAACAACCGAGCTAGCTCAGCACAAACTAATCGAGTATCCTTGATTCCTTTTTCACCTGTTCCAGCATTAGCACTGCCAGTATTGATAATTAAGGCGCGAATAAAATCTATTTTTGACGCTACTGGAGAACCCCCTTTATTTCTCTTAATTATATGTTCTTTAGATATTATTACTGGCGCAGCACAAAATTTATTTTGTGTAAATACTACTTCAATTCTAATATTCTCATCTAGAGCAATTAATAATAAATCTTTATGATTAGACTGCCGAATTCCTGCTTCAGCAACACCAAGAGACACACCCTTAATTGGCAATAATTCACCTAAAATATCAAATGATGGATTAGCTGACATAGTTATTAAATCTAAATATTTTATTATTAATTACTCTATCGTAACTCATATCTTATAATTTATTCATATCTACTAGATTCTTTACTAACGATAGTTTTATAATCTGCAAATTATTAGTAATTACATTTCAAGAGAAAAATATGAATTTTGATAAAGAACTTGATGTACGGGGCCTTAATTGCCCTCTTCCCATTCTTCGTTCAAAAAAATATTTAGCTGATATGACTTCAGGACAAATACTTAAAATACTAGCTACTGACCCTGGCTCAGCTATTGATTTTCAGGTTTTTTCTGATCAAACTGGGAATGTCTTACTTTCTCTCTCAGAAACTAGTAAAGAATTCATATTCTATATAAAAAAAAGATAAGTTGTCACATAGAAATTACTTAGCACTATGAAATAAATTAAAATATAGCGCAGCAATTAAGTACCAACTAAGCCAAAAACAATAAGTATCTCATTTATTTAAATAATCTAGTCATTAGAAAAATTTAATAATAACTATAATTATTTTTTACTGGTGCCGATACTCTTAACCTCATGAACCGCCTTGATGAATCCTGCATTCTTATACAATTTATCTACTGTATCAGGATTAGGCTTTGCTCGCATACAATCTAAGCGAATATGACTAGCAACTGGCATATTCCATTGCAATTCTGACAATAATTTATCTGTTGCAGAATAATCATTACATACTAATACCATATCACATCCTGCATTAAACGCAATTTCAGCACGCTGTACAATATCTCCAGCAACTGTAGCACCTTTCATACTCAAGTCATCACTAAAAATACAGCCTTCAAATCCAAGCTGACCACGTAATATTTCTTGTAACCATACGGCTGAAAATCCAGCAGGCTGTAAATCAATTTTAGGATATATAACATGCGCTGGCATAATACCAGCAAGACCATAATTAATCATCTTCTGGAATGGGATCAAATCATCAGTCTCTATATCTGTATAACTACGATTATCTACTGGTATTTCAATATGAGAATCTTCTTGTATATAACCATGACCAGGAAAGTGCTTTCCAATTGCTTCCATACCACCTAGTTTCAAACCCTGCATTAGGCTATGAGCCAGCTCCCACACAGCTTTTGGTTTACGATGAAATGCACGGCTCCCTATTATGTCGCTATGGCCATGATCTATGTCAAGAACAGGTGTAAAACTTAGATCTACACCACCAGCTCGCAATTCTGCTGCAAGTACGTAGCCTGTTAACTGCGCTAAGTAAGACGCCCTGTCAGGAAATTCATCCCAAATTTTTCCTAACTCACACATAGCAGGTAGTTTAGTAAAATCATTTTGGAATCGTTGAACTTTTCCGCCCTCATGGTCAACTGCAATCAATAAAGAAGGAGATCTTAAAGAATGAATCTCAGTAGTTAATTCTGTTAGTTGATTAAGCGAAGAAAAATTACGTGTAAATAAAATTACTCCTCCCGCCATAGGGTGCAGAAGCTTTCTTTTATCATCTATCGTAAGCTCAGTACCTACAATATCAAACATAACTGGACCAAGTGCCATTATTTTTCCAAAATCACAAAAGCACAAGCTAGATTTATCTCATCACTCATCGAAAGATGATGTCTAATAATCCCTTCATTCTTAATTAACATACCCAATTCAGGATGAAAATCATAATAAGGCTTACCCATAGAATCATGAGCAACTCTAATATTTCCCAAACTAACAGGGTAGCGCAATCCAGTTCCCATTGCTTTAGAAAAAGCTTCCTTAGCTGCAAAACGCTTAGCTAGAAATATTTCTTTTTTACCACTCTGTATAAATTCATCCCACTCATTCTTTGTTAAAATACGCCTAGCAAAGCGCTCACCATATCTATCCAATAATCGTGCGATACGTGAGGGTTCAACAAGATCTGTCCCAATCCCATATATCATTATTTTTTTCCTAGAATTAATTTCTTCATCTCTTTAACTGCCTGCTCAAAACCAACAAATAAAGCACGAGCAACAATAGAGTGTCCAATATTTAATTCAGAAATATTAGGTATTTCAGCTATAAATTGCACATTATTATAATTTAATCCATGACCTGCATTAACCTGCAAACCCTGATCAATTCCATGTTTTACAGCAGATCTAATCTGTCGTAATTTATCTTGTTGCTCTTCTATAGTTAAGGCATCTGCATAATGTCCTGTATGAATTTCAATTACTGAGGCTCTGGCCTGAACTGCTGCGTTAATCTGTTCATGATCGGCATCAATAAATAATGAGACTCGAATACCAGCCTCAGATAGCCTGCTACAAGCATATTTTACCTGCTCAAAATGCTCTATAACATCCAATCCTCCTTCGGTAGTCAATTCTTCTCGCTTTTCTGGTACAAAGCAAACATCCTCTGGCTTCATCTCTAAAGAAAAATCAATCATTTCATTAGTCACAGCACTCTCTAGATTCATCCTAGTCGTAATACGTTCACGTAAAATCTTTACATCATAGTCTTGAATATGGCGCCTATCTTCGCGTAAGTGCAGTGTAATTGAATCTGCCCCGGCCAATTCAGCAATCAAGGCAACGTCAAGTGGATGCGGATACATTGTCCCTCTAACTTGCCGTAAGGTTGCAACATGGTCAATATTTACACCCAACTTAATCATTATTTCTACATAATCCTTAATAATTGCCGGCTATATAGTGGCTGCTCACCAAGATAATGCCTAAATATATAGCGCATGAGTATTTTACTTTGCTTCCGAGTAACGATATCAGAATAATCGTTTCTTTCCATGTCTAGCAGAGTTTTTCCACGTAATTGTGGATAAGGGCTATTATCGTTCCCATTTGCCCTTATTGGACCCCGCTCAATTTCGTAGTAATAATTTTCATCTAAGTTTATTGGCTTACCAGATGCTACATCTTCATTAAGCACTAAAGCATAACCTAGTTCTACCAGCATACATTTCTCGAAATGACGCAAAATAGGAAAGTAATCTTGCTGTGCATTTAACGCAGACAAAGTCTCTTGGTAGTAATCAAATAGGCGTTTGTGGGGATCATCACGATGAAGCAATCTTATTAGTAACTCATTTAAATAAAAGCCACAGATTAGGGCCATACCCTGCAAGGGCTGCTGCCCACTCTGCCATTCTGCCTTATGAAGCGTTCTTAATTCAGACTTTCCTGACCAAGTTAGATGTAACGGTTGAAACGCCACTAGTAACCCTCTAAGCGCTGATTTAGGTCGTTTTGCCCCTTTCGCTACTAATGGCACCCTCCCTAAATTTCGAGTAAAGGTCTCTACTAGAAGGCTAGTCTCTAGATAAGGGTATGTATGCAGCACAAAAGCAGGTTGTGCATCTTGTCGCAGCTTATCAACTGTCATTAATTTACTTTCTAAAAATTATCTTGGTGTTAATTAAGTTTTTATCAATTTATTCATAGCCTAAAGTCTTTAATGTATGCAAATCATCAGCCCACCCATTCTTTACCTTTACCCAAACTTCAAGGTATACCTTACTACCAAATAATTTCTCCATATCTATACGGGACTGAGAAGCAATTAGCTTAAGCTCTCTACCATCCTTACCTATGACCATAGCTTTTTGGTTCACTCTATCCACAATAATAGAGGCATAAATTTTCCGCAACCCACTTTCATTTATAAATTTATCTATAATAACGCTTGTAGAATAAGGTATTTCATCCCACATTAAACGAAATAATTTCTCCCGTATTAACTCTGCTGCAAGAAAACTCTCGCTACGATCTGTCACTTTCTCGCCGCTAAATAGAGGCAAGCCTTCTGGTAAATGAAGGCGAATTTCTTGTATCAGATCTTGAGTCTGTGTTCCATGTTCAGCACTTATAGGAATCATCGCAGAAAAAGAGAATATTTTAGAAATACTTTCAAGGAATGGGAGAAGTTTTGATTTATCTGATATACGGTCAATCTTATTAATAACAAGAATTATTGGTTTTTCAACAGGCAGAAATTTCAGAATTTGCTCATCCCTTTTATCAAAACACAAGGCTTCTATCATAAATATTATTATATCTACACCATACATACTTTGTGTAACATTGCGGTTCATTACACTATTTAAACGGTTCATATGCTGTATCTGAAAGCCAGGTGTATCGACAAAAATAAACTGTGATTGATCATCAGTTAAAATTCCATTAATACGATGCCTTGTCGTCTGTGCCTTTCTTGAAGTAATGCTAATATTCTTACGAACTAAACAATTTAATAGTGTTGATTTACCAACATTAGGGCGCCCAATAATAGCAATATATCCAGTATGAAAATTTCTAGTAACCATTATCTCAAAATATAGTTAATCAAGTATTAGCAACCCAGATATAGGAAATAAAAAGGAAATTTTCATTTCTGATTTATCTGCTCATAGGCTTTTTTTGCTGCTTCTTGCTCTGCACTACGACGACTTGATCCTTCTCCTATAGCACAAATCCTAAGCTTAGTAATAACACACTCTACACAAAATGTTTTCTGATGAGCCTCCCCTGTAGTAACAACAACAGAATACTGAGGCAACATTATTTTATGACTCTGTAAATATTCCTGTAGAATCGTTTTAGGGTCTTTACCAGAATTTTGTTCATAGAATCTTGGGAGTAGAGGAGTAAAAAGAGTGATAATAATCTCCTCAGCTCTTACAAACCCCCCATCTAAATATACTGCACCCAAAATAGCTTCTAGAGCATCTGCAAGAATTGAGGGGCGATTACACCCACCACTTTTACGCTCTCCTTCTCCAAGCTTAATATAATTTCCCAAATCAAGCGTTTTTGCCAATTTAAATAGTGCTTCCTGATTAACTAAATTAGCACGCAATCTAGTTAAATGCCCTTCAGGAAGATTTGAGAAAGTCCTAAATACCAACCCTGCTACTGCACAATTAAGAATGCTATCACCAAGAAATTCAAGACGTTCATTATGTGAATGGCTATAACTACGGTGAGTCAATGCCTGATATAAATATTCAGGATTATTAAAGTTATAACCAATTCTTTGACAAAGTTCGTTACTGTCCATTTACTAATAGGGTTTTATATGGTTACTACCAATTATTATTTCGCTAGTCTCATTACAATCTACACACAATGAAATATTTATAAATAATAGCGTTCTAACTGAACAAGAAATACTTAATACTATTTATTAGTGAGTAAAAAAGATTACGGTTAATAAACCCACGCTTTTTTTATACCTCACGCATCTCCACATAATATTCTCTAAGACTTATTCTTAGTTATTTGATAGATAATCCAATGCGACTTAGATCGCTAAAGTTCCACCAAACCATAAATGCTTGACCAACTATATTACGCTCAGGAACAAAGCCCCAATAGCGACTATCACTACTACTATCACGATTGTCTCCCATTGTGAAATAGCTTCCAGTAGGCACTTTACAGGTAAAGCCAGAGTGGCTATAAGTACAATTTTCATACGATGGAAACTGACGAACACCCGAAAGCTGTACACTAGGCATTTCTGGGCTAACAATTATAGTATGATTCTTCCCATTCATTGACTCCACATATCCTTGGCTATATACATAGTTTATACCTGACTCAACATAAGTATATTCACCTATTGGTCTCATATTCACTGAGATGCCATTAATAGTCAATTGTTTATTACGATATGTTATTAAATCCCCAGGGAGCCCTACTATACGTTTAATATAGTCCTTTGATGGATTCTCTGGATATCGAAAGACCATTACATCACCACGCTCTGGTATATTTATATCAAACACTTTATGATTAATAACAGGCAGCCGGATACCATAGGTATATTTATTAACGAGGATGAAATCTCCCACTAACAAGGTTGGAATCATTGAGCCTGATGGGATCTTAAAAGGCTCAACCAAAAAAGATCTAAGACAAAATACAATAAAAATTACTGGAAAAAAACTTTTAGGGTATTCTATCCACCATGGCTCCTCATCCTCTTTTCTACGATTATGTCGTAATATAAAATAATCACACAGCCAAATACCCCCAGTAATTGTCAACAAGATCAACATAATAAGAGGAAAATTCATTTCGTTCCTTGTTAAATAATATCTAATAGACTACAAAAGAAAACTACATACTTATTTGCTTACTTAATCTTTAAATTTTTCCTTATTTATCACCTACCTTCAATACTGCCAAAAAAGCTTCTTGTGGAATTTGTACATTACCCACATTTTTCATTCTTTTTTTACCGGCTTTTTGTTTCTCTAGTAATTTACGCTTCCTACTAATATCACCACCATAGCACTTGGCAAGGACATTTTTACGCAATGCCTTAATACTTTCTCTTGCAATAATATGCGCCCCAATCGCTGCCTGAACTGCAATATCAAACATTTGCCGAGGAATCAAACCACGCATTTTTTGTGCCAATTCTCGCCCACGATAATGACTATTTTTACGATGGACTATTAATGACAATGCATCTATTCTTTCACCATTAATAAGTATGTCTAATTTAACTAAAT
>CEUY01026808.1_pt1 | contig 23092 bp, 17 predicted proteins | sample 361481 | NCBI WGS metagenome assembly CEUY01 (sample SAMEA2622737, study PRJEB7988) | marine metagenome | isolation source: saline water (ENVO:00002010), including | reverse complement strand
TTACGGTATTTCTTAGCGATCGAAACTACCAGTCGCAAGTTTCCTTCCGATAGCTCGCGTTTCGCCTGTTGATATTCGGCATAAACCGAGTTCAGGTATTTGACGCGATTGCGAAGACTTGTTGGAGTCTCCTGGATGGCGAGCATGATATTGCGATATTGTGACAACAAATCACGCTTACGATTGTGATCTTTATTCTCTTTGGCTTCTTCAATATCCGCCAACAGCTTATCAATACATTCACTGAAGTCATTGAGCGTATTGATCATCGGTTCAATTCGTTGGGTACGCAGTCCCAATTCTTCTACAAGGCGTACACAGCGACGGCGACGACGGCCAAGATTCTTCCAGGCTTCCTGACGAGCCGCTTTCGAGAAGGACTTGCTAATGGCGACTCGGAAGTCGCGTTTGTTCAGACGTAATAGAGTCTCGACGACATCCAGATTGTGTGGCATGCGCCCCATGATCTGTTCTTTTTCGAGTCGATCGGTCACGGACACCTGGACCGTACGGTCGAACGGTAATTCGCCCAGATGGACACGTCGCAAAATCTTAAAGGCCATTTGAAACACATAATCGGATTCCAAAAGTTTGGCCCGAAAAGCTCGACGCGTATCTTCAATACGCTTGGCGAGCCGGATTTCTTCAACCCGCGTAAGTAACGGGATTTCACCCATCTGAGTCAGGTACATTCGAACAGGGTCGTCAGACCAGGATTCCTGTTCCTCTATTTCCGCTAACTCTTCTTCTTCAGGTTCTTCCTGACTTGCCGTCGTGCTCTTAGCGTTCGTCTTCTGCGCCGTCTCGCCGTTCTTGTCGGAATCCTTTTGAATACCGCGGGAAACGGTTACTTCACTATCTTCTTCGAAGTCATCAAGAAGTGGATCGTATATGCTCATACGTTACTCTTGTGTTGTCTAATTGTTCTCGGATTTGACCAATGACACGGTGTCCATGTCATCCACCATCGGTTGTTGGAACACCAGAAGCGTTCCGTGTCGTTACCATTGTAGTCCGTCCGTAAACTACAGAAACTGGACGACATTTAACCAGCCCCAGGTTTGCTGCAAACCCAAAACTCGCGTGCTGACAAAGTCAAGCGTCGATCTGATGGCTGAGAAGCTCAAGGTGGCATCGGCAATTCACCGGCGGCTCACCATTGAACATGATGCTATGTTACCATCAGTTCGCTTTGGCGGCAGATACAAGTCGAGGCTTTGACAGATTTAGCTAACAGTGAAAACTACGCTGACTCGTAACAAAACATTCAGCCGTTTCAACTTGCTAACTCTGTCCAGTTCAACATTTGTAAAACCTGATACCCGATCAGGATTACAAACGGTTCAACCAGCTCTGCTACTCCACAAAACTTGTTTGTGGATTCAGTCATGACCAATTCGGGTGAATCGCCAAACGTACGAGTCGTCCGAAAGTCACACTGATCATCTCTACTCAACTTCCCTGTTGACGATATTGAGACACCATTATGACGTTAATTTTAACTACGCCCTCTAGAGGGTCTAGTCTCAAAGTCAGAGGATTCCTAAGAATCCTCACAACACGATCAACCCTACCTGCATGCTCGTCCAATCCACTGTGGAAGACCATCCACAACTTACTCCCGGAGCGATGAAAGCTGACTCGTGCCGTTAAAAGAAAGGGTACAAAACTACGCTAATCAAGGCGCAAAAATTGTAACTTTTCAGGGATCCCTGCTGAAAATTCCTGCCGAAGTCACGGGCCAACATCGGGAGTTCGGCGTAAGAAATAAAATGCCTAAGCACAAATAGGTGGCATACTTCAGCAGTAACCACTCTATTCCACGAGGAGCCTTCTATGAGTACAGATCTATCGGATAAAGTCGCAGTCGTTACCGGAGCGAGCCTCGGGATTGGCCGTGCCACCGCCATCGCGTTCGGAGAGGCTGGCGCCAGTGTCGTTGTGAATTACCGTTCGCATTCGGAGCAGGCCGAGGAAGTGGTCTCCGCCATTGAAGCAGCCGGCGGCAAGGCTGTGGCTCATCAGGCAGACGTCGCGGATCTTGATTCCGTCCAGACACTCGTCCAGCGCGCCGTCTCTGAATTTGGGAAACTCGATATCGCAGTCAGCAATGCAGCCTATAGTGATCGCGAGTTTTTTTATCAGGCCGAGATGGAAGGGTTTCGTCGTACAGTCGATGTCACGATGTGGGGAGCGTTCTATTTGACTCGAGTGGCCACGCAACAGATGATCGCTCAACAGTCCGGCGGCATTATCACGTTGGTAAGCTCGCCGCATGCCTTTATTCCGGCTCCACGAGCCATGGCCTATAATATGTCCAAAGCTGCTCTGGAACACATGGCACGTACTGCCGCCATCGAAGTCGCGGAACATGATATTCGTATTAACATGATTCAGCCCGGCTGGATCGACACACCCGGAGAACGTAAATTCGCCAGTGAAGAAACACTGGAAAAAGCCGGAGCGAAAATCCCGATGGGGCGACTTGGAAACCCACAGGAAATCGCTCGGGCTATCCTCTTCCTCAGTGATCCTCAGCATGAATACATGACCGGAGCCACGCTACTGGTCGATGGAGGAATCAGCCTTCCCTGGTGGGCAGCCCGCGGGTCGGCAGCGCCTTCTGACTAAACTCTCTTCCCTCTGCACCTTACAATGAAGATCATGCCCAACTACCTACTCTCATGTGATTGCTCAAGCCAGTTTATCATCGGTACGACCGATGCCGGGAAAACTTTGCAATGCGCCGACTGTGGTAATTCCATCGTGGTACCCAACCTGCGAGAGATTCGCGAGTTGCCCACAGCCGAACCGACGAACGTTGCCAGGGATCTTACCTGGGAAAAACAGAATGGATTGCTCTTCGGAGTTGGCATCGTCCTCTTCACATTAAGCCTCGGATTGGCACTCTTCGAATTCTATCAGGCCAGCCAACTCAATCTTAACGATACAACCGAAGAAGAAATCAGTTACGGCAATGCCGTCATTGATCAAATGCCTCCGATGGCCGCGATCCAACAATGGCGGCTTATCCAAAGCATTGGACTCGGTGACCAACGGGAAGTTGAATTCCTTCAAAACAAAGCTTTGTATGAAACGCACCAATTCTATGCCATGCTTGAGTGCGGTGTCGCTGTATTTGGGTTGGTCCTGTGTGGCATTGCATTTGTGATGAGAAAGCGGACAGATGCAAACAGTTCGAGTTAACAACTTCGAGGCTGCTTTTCAAATCCGCGGACAGGGACAACCACTTTTGCTGGTGCATGGTTTCCCCCTGGATCACTCGATGTGGCGTTTTCAATTTGAAGTTTTGGCCACGCAATATCAGGTAATCGCTCCGGATCTACGTGGCTATGGACGCAGTTCCAGAGGGCAGGCACCGCTCTCGATGAAACAATTCGCCGACGACCTGATCGCCCTGCTCGACACGCTCGGGATTCCGCAGCCGATTATCTTCTGTGGACTGTCTATGGGTGGATACATTGGCTGGGAGCTTGTAAGCAATTACCCCGAACGCGTCAGCCGACTCATTCAATGTGATACCCGCAGTATTGGTGACACAGATATTGTTGCCCGCGGACGTAGGCAGATGGCAGCCCGAATTATTGAACAGGGCCCCAATGGAAGCGCTTTGGCAGCCGATGGCATGATTCCGAAACTCTTTAGCCAGCAGTCGTTCGACCGAATCCCGGAACGAGTTGAACAACTAAGGACAGTCATCGCCAACACGGATCCTGCTCTGATAGCTGAAACCCAACATGCACTAGCACAACGCCATGATGCAACCGCCTGGTTGCAGACGATGGACGTCCCAACACTTCTCCTGTGTGGCCAGCATGATTCGATCAGTCCGCCTGATGAAATGCGCGCAATCGCTGAAGCCCTACCTCAAGCCTCATTTGAGATTATTCCAGATGTCGGGCACATGGCGCCTCTCGAAGATCCTCATACCGTGAACGATCTGATTCGACAGTTTCTGAGCGATTTCTAAGCAAGCTGCTAGCAGTTTTGATCTGACCGCAAAATTAATTCCTCTATCCGCAGATTTTCCCCGCGGATGCTTTGTGAGCGCTTCATGAAATTCCTATAATAGGCACAACAGAGAAGAGGGCGACCTCATTGAATGTCACGATTCAACGGACGGTAGCCAACTAAATCGAATTGCAAAACATCCGGAGAAACTCTTATCAGTTTGTCAGGATTACAAAATACGGGAACATCGGTGTGCTTTCACTAAGACCGAAGGTCAAGGAACTTACATTCCAACTTTTCTCTCGCTCGCTTCACCCTGAACTCTTTGAAGTCTTTAAAACTCGCCATATTCAACGTGGCAGTTATGAAGCTCAGGTCGACATCACTCGCGACGGACACGTCATCACATTTCAACACCATAGCGTCACCATCGCTGAAGTGGCATCGGCTCAATCGCAACCGCTGCCGCAACGTCGCCGCTTACTTGCACATCCGATTGCTGGCGAGCGAAGTGAAGTTGTCAATTGTCGGGGTATTGAATATCAAACCAGCTTTCAGCTCGAAGTCGTGCCTCAGGAAATCTTCTGGTCCTTCCAGCAGGAATTAAGTCAGGATAGTGAACTACGAGGAATGGTTCACTTCTTCGACAACAATGGGCGTATGGCAACCGGAGCAATGAGTTACGTCAATTTGGAAACACGGCAAAACAGCCTGCTGATTCAGGCTTTTCACACTTTTCCGGACGATCTGGCAATTATTAAAAGCCAATCGGTTTTCAGCGTCTAGCTACCTTTTTCTGTAATCAACGACTCAGCTATCAGTCGCCTGTCACTCTGGCCTCACTGTAATGCTCATCTGATTAGTACAGCACGGCTACGGCTATGTTGTACAGAGCATGTGCACCAACAGCGACTCCAAATCCACGCTTTAAGAAAACAACGCTGAGAATCGCACCGACAAAGAATCGGAACACAAAGGTAAACCAATCCTGCTCAACACCAATCGAATGAGCAGCGGCAAATCCCAGACTCACAACGGTCACTGCCAATCCATAAGCCAGCCAGGTCTTCAATTCAATCCTCAGCAAAACCCAAATAACGACTGGTAAGAGAAGTAATCTAAAGAACAACTCTTCATAAATTCCAGCTCCAACCATAGACAGTAGATGGTGCACATTCGTCGACGATACCTCTTCGGCGATCCAGGCGGCCACAGGATCATTCGCTATTTGATAGATCGCCTTGAGTGCCAGATGCTGTATCTGAAATACACCAAACAGGACAATGGCATACCCCACACATTCGATCAGCATTCCGGGCAGGCAATGCCAATCAACTCGCCACTTCAACTTGGAAATGTGATGCCATCCCAGCAGGACAGCACAGGAAAGCAGCGGGAGTAAGAGGTGCTGGCTAAAGCCTGCCCACTGCAGCAGTTCGCGTAGCCAAATGTCAGCAAGATTTCTGTAAGGATCACCGCTAAGCCAGAGTCCGATTTCATAGACGATCAGCCAGGGTAGATAGAACACCAGATTGTTTAACGGCGTCCGTGACTGGTGAAAATAACTGGTTTGAGAATCTGGCAATGCGGAGATCCCGTCTGAAATGCCCAACTGACTTAACGGCCATCGCCTGTAAGACGTAACAACGCTTACCCTTGTTGAGCTTGTTGATCCTTCAACGCTTGTTGGAATACTTTTAATTGTCGACGCATACCCAAACTTCCCGGATCCATGTCCACTGCCTGTTGCTGGTACTTCACAGCGTTTTGGTAATCCTTCACGGCATAGTAACAATGCCCCAGTGTATCCAGATAGCTGGCCGATTCCCAGTTTCTCAACTCCAGTGATTTTCGGCTATAGTCCACTGCCTGCTGGTAATCTCCCGTTGTATTGGCCACAAGCCAGGCATATTGATTGAAGGCACGAGCCAGATCCCACTGTAAACGAGATTTTTCAAGACGATCCAGAGTATTCTTGATTTTCGTTTCGACAGCTTTGACTTCATCTTCATAGGACGCGGCAGACACTTCGATTGCCTTCAATGTCGTTTCCCGAAAAGCGGCATCTGATTGCTCGAACCGATACATCGCTATCAAAATATCTCCGTCGTTCGGGTCTTCGGCAAATCCAGCCTCAAGACACTCCCGCTGCTTCGCCCATTCGCTACGACTGGCATGATCACACGCCCGGAAATACCAATACCGCGAGACAAAGGATTCCATTTGTGAGTAAAACCGAACTACCGACTGCTTTAAATCGTCATTCTCCCGATTCTCAACCACAGGTTCAAAGACGAACCTGGCTTTGTCCTCCTGCTTCAAGTCATGGAAGATTTCACCCAGAAGTATTCGCATTCTAACGCCCATTTCCGATGCAAGCGGAGCCTGTTGTATCCCCTGTTCATATTCAGCAATCGCCCACTGGTGGTGTTGTCTGGCGGTAAGAAATGACGCGATCATCATATGAGCATCCAGATCTTCCGGATTGATTTCCAACGCTTTGGCCGCCTGTTCATTTGCTTTCGCTTCATCGCCACCTTCCAAAAATGCTTCGGCAAGACGGTACACCAACTCCGGATACTCCTGAAACTCAACTGGAAAACGATCCGCGATAACTTCGGCATACATCCAACTCTGTTCATTAGCGAACCAGTCAATCGCTTCAATAAGCTGCTCTCTGGAACCATCCAACAGATTGACGCTGCGTCGGGCCACCACGGCCGCTGCTGTCTCATGCTTCAGGCGTCGTAGCAATTTGAATTCCCAACGGAGTAATTCTTTTACGAGTCCGCGACTCGTTCGTCCCGGAAACGTTGTGAGCAATAGTTCTTCTTCACGACCTAATCGATCCCAAATCACCACCGAACTTTCCGGGGCGATCAGACTTTGGGCATAGGCATTCATCCATTGAGCCGCCGTCCGGGCACTTTGCACATGAAGTTGCTGCAGGCGGGCCGCATAAGACTGCCGCTGAGTTTGTGTTTCCGGCACGGACATTCTCATGACCTGTAAGGCGGCATAACGAGACTGACGACCATCGGACTCAAAACGCACCATTCTGCTTAATGCTTCCAAACCTTTGGCTTCCGGCAACGCCGCCAGTTGCTCCATCAGGCTCCGACGACCTGCCCGGTTCTGTTCCTCATATTTAGCCAATAACTTGCGTACTTCCGGAGCATCGGTCCGCAACGCCCATTGAACTTGTAAACTACGTATGAGGTATTTGGCTCGTTTTGCAATTTCAATATCGTTGTGGTTCTGAGCCTCGTGAAGTTGATCAAAAGCGACCAATCCCATTTCCCGTAGTTTGCTTTGTGCAAATTCCCGGGAAGTAAAATCGGTATTACCAAGTTGCTCAATTAACGACTCTATCTCCGCTTTCTCAGCAGCGGCATTTTCCTGAGCCATGAGCGAAGAACTACTCAGCAAGAGCATTCCAATACACAGCCCAAACCAGAAGGACTGATTCAATGGACGTCGCCAACGATTTAATGAATTCATCTGGTTTAAGAGGTTAGAGTGCTCGGATAGGCCTACGTCTGTTGTTCCATCTCTTCGATGTATTTACGAAGTCGTTCCACTTCATCTGTAACTCCCTTGAGCTTCAGCATGTTCTCGACGCGTTTCACCAGTTCGATTTGATTGACTGGCTTCGATAAAAAATCGTCTGTCCCGGCTTGCACTGCTCTTTCAATATCACCACGTTCATTCAACGCAGTCACCATCAAAATCATAGTTCGCTTTAGTTGTGGATCCGACTTAATCTGCTGACATACTTCAAAGCCGTTATACTTCGGCATCATGATATCCAGCAAAATGAGGTCCGGTTGAAAGGACTGCACTTTATCAAGAGTGTCCTGACCATCCACTGCGAAATCGACTTCACAATCGAGGTCTGCAAGATAGGCATCCAATAACTCGCAGTTAGCCTGATTGTCGTCTGCTATCAGAATGCGACTGGTCTGTGACATGGTTTTGCTTGGCCCAAAGGCGTACGGTAAATGGAAAGCTCCAGATATTCAAATCGAATACTAAGAACAACTCTTTATATCGTACTAAATATAAATTCTGTCCGACAAAGAAAGGACAATAATACTAGTTACTGATCGGCAGGTACTGGAAATTGCTGACAAAGAGCCGCGACTTCCTGTTGGATCGACTGGTGTAAAGCCTCATCTTCCGGACTCTTTAATGCCGAGACGATCCAGTTGCCAACAGCCGTCATCTCAGTTGCACCCATCCCGCGGCTCGTCAGGGCGGGCGTTCCAATACGAACGCCTGATGGATCATTCGGCTTCCGCTGGTCAAACGGCAACATGTTCTTATTGGTCGTGATGCCGCAGCGATCCAGAATCTCCTCCGCCGTCCGACCGCCCATTTCCAGTGAGGCGTGAACATTGACAAGCATTAGGTGATTATTAGTACCGCCACTGACTAATGTCAGGCCACCAGCCATCAGGGCATCAGCCAACACTTTGGCATTATCCACAACCTGTTGACCATAGGCTTTGAAGTCATCGGTCAGAGCTTCACCAAAACAGACTGCTTTACCGGCAATGATGTGCATCAACGGCCCACCCTGCAAACCAGGGAAGACACTGCGATTAATTGATTTAGCATGCTCTTCTTTACACAACACCATTCCACCACGAGGACCTCGCAGTGTTTTATGAGTGGTCGTCGTAACGTAATCGGCACACTCAACGGGGTTATGATGAACACCAGCAGCAACCAACCCGGCGTAATGAGCCATGTCGACAAAGAGTTTAGCGCCAACGTCCTCCGCAATCTGAGCAAAGGTTTCGTGTGGTATCTCTCTGGGATAAGCACTCGCGCCGGCAACAATCAACTTGGGTTGATGCTCTTTGGCCAGCCGAGCGACCTGATCCATATCTAAAATATGAGTTTCCGGGTCAACACCGTAACTTACAAAATCATATAGGATGCCGGAGACGTTGAGATGCATGCCATGGGTAAGATGGCCTCCGTGCGCCAAATCCAACCCCAGGACTTTATCACCATGTTCCAGGCAGGACAGGTAAATGGCCGTATTCGCCTGCGACCCTGAATGCGGCTGGACATTGGCTGCCTCAGCACCAAACAATTGTTTCGCCCGATCAATCGCTATCGACTCGGCAGTGTCCACATGCACACAGCCGCCATAATAACGACGGCCCGGATAACCTTCAGCATATTTATTGGTAAGGACACTGCCACATGCTTCCATGACAGCTCGGCTGGTGTAGTTTTCACTTGCGATTAACTCGAGTCCGGATCTTTGTCGGACTTCTTCGGCTTGAATCGATGCAAATACGGCTGGATCTTGGGAAGTTAAAATACTCATAGGATCTTCTGGCTGTCTTAAAGTCTCTCAGGGTTGATGGGCCAATCTGCCCGTTACTGTATCAGAATTGTTAAACCCCGAACATAATTCGTCAATCGGGCTTATCCTGAATTCCTTAATCCCCATCCACTAAAGTTAAGTTCACTTCGAGTTCGCCACTGTTTTCTGCGAGTTCAGCCGGATGGTCATTTATACGAAAATAGAGCACTCCATCCTGAGGTATCTCTATTTCACCACCCGTTCCAATAGCACCTGACGATACGAGGCCTGTCAGGCCGGTCTGATTTAAATTGTCGATCGCTACTAATAACGTGCCGATAGGTTTCCCGTTGTGATACCGGATGGATATTCCATTTGCTTCGGATTCCCAAAGCGTTGGCATGACATCATCCCCGCTCTGCTCCTGATGAATCACAAAACGCCCTGACCCCGCAACTTGAATTTTCATACCTTTGGCAACCGCTAACCCCGTAGATTGCCAGCCACGGTTCGCCTGAATTTGAAATGTTTGATCTCTGGCGATCTCAGAATATTGCTGCCGTGGCACGTCATCAATGGCTTCCCGAGTGATGTCGTATCCATACTCCATATTCATCACAAAAAGCTGCCATTGCTGACGAACCTTAAACCACTCATTACCATAGGCTTCCACGAGGTTGATCGAGAATTGGGGAGAAGAATCTCCGGCCTTATTAAACTGCTTACGAAATGTTTCCTGAAACTGTGGGTGTTGATCTAAAAACTTCGCTGCTGCCCAGCTCCAACCATAGGCTTCCACATTGAGATGAGCATTACTGCCATACTGCATTACCTCTTCAATCATCTTTGCTCGATTCGCTGCAACATCATCTTTAATAATCTTGACTCGTCCCCAAAACGGCACGTCCGTCTTATCAACCGGAAATGCCCGCAGCGTTAGATTCGTACCATCCCATTGATGCGTGGCCAGTAGTTCCGCCATACCTTCCATATACCAGGGCGGCCCGGCTCCCTGAAAAAATCGCAGCATGAACGAGTGCGTTCCTTCATGAATCAAGAGGTGCCGACGATAGTATTCACTAGGCTGTTGCTTAAGAAAAACCCGGTCTCCCAACGCATACCCATGCTGAAACTTTGGCAGGACCTGAGGCAGTAACCCGGATCGTTCGAAACGCTTCATGTCCTGGATGATACAAGCTCGAACCTGCCATTCGCCAATCCTGGATTCTTCCATTTGGAAATACTTGCAGAATTGTTGCGTCGCTAATTCAAATACCTTCGGCAGATTCCGTAATTCGTCGTCTAAGGGTAAATCCGTGTGCAGGATAAGACGCCTGCCAGTGACCGTGCGAATACCATTGGCCATCAGGCGTTCGGAGTCAACCTTGAGCTGCTTTGCTTCTGCATCAGGACCTTGAAACTGAAGCGGTAGCGGCGCCACTTTGGGGCCGTCCTGATTCATCGGGTTATCATCCGATCGAGGTTGAGCTGCAGGAGTGACAAGCGCATCCCCATCAGCAGGATTCCGTACTACGGAATTCTTATCCGGAGCGGCGATTGCATTGGATCCGGTTTGTGTCGCGTCTGAATTTACCGACAGGTTCGAATTGTTCGAAGTCGGAGTTTGATCGGATACGGCAGCTTCCCGTGAATCGCATCCCGGAACGCTAAGAAGAATCAGAAGAGCCAACGATCCCGTTAGCCTGAGCAGGCTGTCAGTCCAATGGAATCGTGATTGCATTCTATAATCTCCGGCGATGTTTCCTGGGCCCACGCCCTCGCATCGCAGCGACAGCGGCCAGTCGTTCAGGTTTCACTTCCTGTTTGACTTCACGTTTCAATTCCATGCCTTCCATATAAACCTGTTCGAGAAGCTGGTTTATACGAATTTCAATTCGCGTCAATAATTCGCCATCGTCTTCTGACACGAACGTGTAAGCGACTCCTTCTTTTCCCATCCGGCCGGTACGACCAATGCGATGGACATAGTCATCGCAATCTTCGGGTGTATCAAAGTTGATGATGTGGGAAATCGTTGTAACATCAATACCGCGTCCCACCACATCCGTAGCCACTAGTATTTTAAGCCGCTCATCCCGAAATTTCTTCATCACTCGGTCCCGCGCAGGTTGATTCATATCTCCATGAATACACCCCACGTTGGAAAACGACTCTTTTAACCGCTTGGCTAATTTATCTGTCCCTCGTTTGGTTCGACAAAAGATAATGGCCTGAGCCGGATCTTCGCGACGCAGCAATCGCTCAAGCAGTTCAAACTTCTTCACTTTGTCGACTGAAAAATAAAACTGTTCGATGCTGTCGCCGGAAACCGCATCCTTGGAAAAATCCAATACGGTCGGGTCACTCATGTATCGTTTGGCCAAACGTTCGATCGAAGGAGGAACAGTGGCACTCAGCAATAACGTTTGACGGTCTTTGCGCGAGACACTACTGAGGATCCGTTCAATATCAGGACGAAAACCAATGTCCAACATCCGATCTGCTTCATCCAACGTAACGCACCAGGTTTCTCGCAAATCGAGCGTCTTACGCCGGATATGATCGAGTACTCTTCCGGGCGTGCCAACCACGACCTGTACGCCTCGCTTGAGTTCTTCAATTTGCTTTTTAATGGAATGACCACCATAAATGGCGACCGTTTTGAAATCCATGAAGTAAGCGAGCTTTTCAAATTCATTCCGTACCTGAACTGCTAATTCCCGTGTGGGTACCAGGACAAGTGCCTGGACGGTGGAGATTTCCTCTCGTGGAGCTAGCTGTTCGAGAATCGGGATTGTAAATGCAGCGGTCTTTCCTGTTCCGGTCTGAGCCTGTCCCATAACATCCAGACCATCCAATGCCGGCGGAATCACACCCGCCTGGACCGGCGATGGGATCTCATAACCAGCTCGCTCCAGAGCCTGCATCATTTCATCGGTAAGATCCAGATCTGCAAATGTGGATTCAGATTGCGTCGCACTTTTTTTGGATTCCGTGTTCTTTTCAGGTTTGTTCATTCAGTTCTCAAATATGTTTAATGTCTGCTATTACCTATAGCCTAGCGACAAATGCGTTTAGTGAGAATGTCAACCATTGTGTACGAGGTGGTATACCTGAGCTTTTATATCGTCAATTCCACGGGCAACGGCGACGATTTTACCGCTTTGATCAAGTAACATCACCCGGGGTATGTCGTGCACTTTATAGTCCGTGCCCAACTGAAAAGCGTCGGCACCATACCACGTGGGCCATGGCAACCGCGGCCTCTGCTCGAAAAACTCCTCCAATGCTGAATGCTGATCAGAGCTAACGCCCACTATCTGAAAGTCGTCATGCCGCAGCTCTTCGTTGAGCTCTTTGAGATGTTCTATGTCTTCCAGACAATAAGGACAGTACGTCGCCCAAAAATTGATAACCACTACTGAGCCCTTGAGGGAGGCAGACGTAACACGCTCACCCTGATAACTAATGCCAGAGAAATCGAATTGCTGACCTACAAATTCGTCGTATTCCGTTGGTCTCAGGTTTTGGAACAACAGTAATCCCAACAGCACCAATAGAATAGGAAGATAGGTACGTAACCGAGAGGGCGTCACATCGGATGGCTCCTGTGCTAACGCCACTTCCTCGTTTGAATTATCTTCGGTCGGGCTCTCTGCTTCACTCATCTTGCTAACCTGCATGCTCCTGAAACGACGCAAACAGTTTTCTGCCTTTGTAAATGTTATAGGCATCGTCCGCAGTCAAAGGTCGTTCCAATGACTGATGCGGGAACCAGGACACTCCGGCATCGTCGATCGTTAAAACACCAAACGACTCTCCTTTACGAGCGTTGACTGACAACGACTGATGTTCAAAGAAAAAACCAAAGGATACCGGCGACACATCTTCATATCCCTCCGCTCGTAACTGCTGCTGAAACCGACTCGCTTTGACTTCTGCCTGGGAGTCCAGGTCATTGGCAGGCATTTCAAAAATATCCGGATGCGAGACAATTTGGCCGGCGAAGTAAGCGTATAAGTCGTCTGTTGAAAGCCCCGTCAAATCCGTACCGGAGCTCAATACCTCTGGCGCACCAATGCCGATGTTCCGATAAGGATCACCTCCAAGCGCATATTCAAATTGGAACAGGAAACAATCCTGCGGGTCTTCAAATCCCGGCCATAGTCGTTGCGACTGATCCAACAGCTTAATCGAGGTTGGTGGTAATCCCATGATGTGAGGCTCGGATAAATGTAAAGCTAATGCCCCCTCGGCCCGAGCCTGAGATGATTGGTACTGAGTGTCTATTTCGTTGAGAATGTTAAGCTCTTCGGCATATGCGAGCACTCGCAGACGAATACTTGCCTCTTCGGCTAATCCACCCAAACGCTGTTTACCGGCTTCAACGTCGAGTCGTACTAAGGCAGCAGCGGCTTCGGCCTGAATGCGACGGTGGGCCAGGTCCATTGCCTGAAACAAGGCGGATGTCTTCTCGGAATTACCTATCAAAGCGATCGCATCGCATAAGGCTGTTGCCAACGCGATCCCTTCGTTCACCTGAGCGGCGATATCTTCTGCTGTCAGATCGATCGCCGTCTTCATAATGGAACCATCTTCAATGCTGGCTAGCTGATTGACGACTCCTTTGAGAAGTTGCTCGAGCTGATCCACCAATGGCGAGGCCGGGTGGACGTCCAGCTTGCCCTGCCGTGCCAGGTAGTTCGATAGGTCCAAAACGGCAGAAGCTGCAACAGGATGTGAAAGTGCCTGGAAAAGGGCGGGAAACAGCAACTCCCAATTCGTGTCACGCTGTAGAAAAGGACTTAACGCGACAGCAAAACCACTCACTTCAATCGGAGGGCTCTCGATGAGCTGAGCAACCATCAGACGAATGCTTTGTTCGTCTGCCCGGTGAGCCAGCATCATGAGCAACACGTGACGAACCTGACTGGCGGGGCCGAGGAACTCATACAAGTCGCTCAGCTTTTCAGCCGTCGGGTGAAGCGGTGATTGATCGGAAGCAACATCTGCACGCTGGCGTTGCATCATCGTTTCGAACAACCGGCCCCAACTCGACTCTTCCTCGTCAGTGGGCATGGGCGGCTCTTGTAATAGAAGCTCGTCAGCCAACACTGTTAACTCCGTCGCTTCACAGCCTAAGAACCATGTTTCAATGGCAACAGGCCAAACCTGTTGAGCAGGTGGTGACGCGAGTAACTTGATGATGGCCTGGATCTCGGGATTCAAATGCCTGAGCCTAATCTAGCTGGTTGTCAGTTTTGTTCATTCATAAATAAAAGCCGCCTGCCACACCGAGTGTGACAAACGGCTCTTCATTAGATTGTCTACGCTAACTTACTTGGCAAGATTAGCTTCAATCAATTTGATTACTTCCGGAGCATCCGGCTTCGTTCTTGGCTCAAAACGAGCAATCACGTTACCTTTCCGGTCGATCAGGAATTTTTCAAAGTTCCAGGACACTTTACCAGCTCCCTTAGGCTTTGTTTCCAGACTGGTGATGTGTTTGTAAAATGGGTGAGCCGAATCGCCGTTGACATCGACTTTGGAAAAGAGATCGAACTCAACTGCATAGGTTGATGTACAGAATTCTTTAATCTCAGCTTCCGAACCTGGTTCTTGCTTACCAAACTGATTGCAAGGGAATCCAACAACTGAAAGTCCTTTACCGTTGTACTTTTTGTGTAAACCCTGTAGTTCCTGATATTGAGGCGTAAGACCACAGCGGCTTGCCAGGTTAACAACGAGGATGACTCGACCTTTATACTTTGACAGATCAACTTCTTTGCCATCGATATTCTTGGCTTTGAAGTTTAATGCTGCTGGTTTATCTGCTGCAGTTGCAACGATGGCAGTGGTCATTGCCAAGATCGCAAACGCACCAATGAACATTCGCTTAAACATATTGAAATTCTCCTTTTGATTTTTTGTTCAATTGAGTCTTTATTGTAAGCTGAAATAACCGGTGCACGAAAGCCACTAATGAGTCAAATTAACGAGTGATCCAGAGCTTATGACACGTTTATTAAACACAGTTCTGTTTGGGCTGCTACTGATAAGTTGCCAATTACTACAGGCCATTACGATCAAAATCGAAGCGGGGCAGTATGATCGTGTTGGTGTGCCCGTGCGGTGCCCGATTCCGGAGGGCATCCCGCAAAACCATCCGTTTATTCTGATTGCAAATGATACGAATGAACGAGTGCCCGCTCAGATCGATAAGTCCTCGGACAAACCGATGATTACCTGGATGTTAGAGCAGCCTCTGTATTCCGGGCAAAGCCGATCCTATCGAATTGTTCTGGTGGATGGCATTCCGAAACGCATTCAGCTTGTAACAACCGAAGAAGCCGAAGGGGCCATTAAAGTCAGGATCGGAGAAAAACCGGTACTCGAATACAACGTGGATATTCGCCCCAGCCCGGATCCCAATCAGCCCTTCTATGAACGCTCCGGATTTATTCATCCGGTATACGACACCGCTGGCAATGTGCTAACCGACGATTTCCCGCCCGATCATTATCATCAGCATGGCATTATGTTTCCTTACAAGAAGACGTTGTTCCGGAACGAGTTTGTGAATTTTTGGGAACAGAGTGCAAAATTGGGCGATGTCTTCCACAGTGAAGTTACCGGTACGGTGACCGGCCCTGTGTTCGGCGGTTTCATTACCAGGTTGAATCATGTTGCGTTTCCCAAAACGGACAAGCAGGCTACCGCCTTGAAAGAAGCCTGGAAAGTTCAAGTGTATAAATCGGAAGATGTCTTCCTCGTCGATTTCACTTCTCGTCAGCAGTGTGCCACGGACCATCCCCTGATCGTGCAGGAAAATCACTATGGCGGATTCGCCATTCGCGGCCGTCGTGGTTGGAATGACGGAGGAGACTTTCTAACCAGTGAAGAAAAGAGCAGATCCAATGGCAATCACACTCGCCCCAATTGGGTGGATATCCATGGTCCAGTGCCGTCGGAAAATCCGATAAGTGCCACCCACTCTGGGATTGCTATTATTTGTCATCCGGAGAATTTTCGAGCACCACAGCCAGTCAGGCTGCACCCTTCCATGCCTTACTTTTGCTTTTCACCAATGGTCTTAGGTGAATTCAGGATTGAACCGAATAAACCGCTGATCTCTCGCTATCGTCTGGTTATCCATCAGGACAAAGCCAAGCCGGATGAAATCAACCGATTTTACAACGATTTCGCTCACCCCATCAAAGTCACGCTCGAAAACTAATCCATTCGGTAATTGTTTTGTGAATATGTGTTTAGCTGGCTAACTGCATCGTAGATAAAGGGAGTTTATCCACCGAAGCATGCGAAGGAGGACCCCCAAAATTTGAGGTTAGCTTGCGAAGTCGGCCGAAGCACTAAAGCCAGACCCAATTGTCTAACTGTTAAGCTGTCAATCTGTTCACTTAAGGATCGGTTTGATGATATGAGCTTCTTCGACTCCAGTAAGGCGATCTTTGAGCCCATTGCGTTCAAAGTAGAGATGCTCGTAATTTAATCCAAGCTGATGCAGAATCGTCGCATGCCAGTCTGCCACCGAAATACGATCTTCGACCGCGGCAAAGCCAAGTTCATCGGTGGCACCAATGGTGACTCCGGGCTTGACTCCGCCACCAGCCATCCAGGTAATCATTGCATTTTTATTGTGATCCCGACCGGCATTGGCTGTGTCTTTATTTGGCGGTAACTGAGCGATTGGGAGCCGACCAAACTCTCCGCCCCAAACCACCAGCGTCGAATCCAGTAACCCTCGCTGCTTCAAGTCTCGAATCAATCCGGCAATCGGTAAATCCGTTCGATCACAAGCACTTTTACATCCGGCTGTTAAACCAGTGTGATTATCCCAGATCTGGAAATTGATATAGAGCTGAACAAACCGTACTCCCCGTTCAACTAACCGTCGAGCGTAGAGGCATCGGCGACCATAATTATCGGTTGGTTCTTTACCGATGCCATACATGTCGAGCGTCGCCTGCGACTCCTGCGACACATCCAAAGCATCGGTTGCTTCTAATTGCATTCGTGCGGCGAGTTCATAGCTGGCCATTCTGGCATCAAGTCGTAGTTGCCCGGGCCGTTTACTCTTGTGAATCTTATCCAGCCCGGCAATTAACTCCCGCTCCAGGCTGGTTACTTCATCAGCCTGTTCAAATTCACGACTTAAATTCAGAACGGGTTCGCCGGTACTGCGAAACCGTGTACCCTGATATACCGGTGGGAGAAAGCCCGACTGCCAGCTCTGTGCCTGATTAACCGGCAGTCCCAACGGATCATCCAGTACAACATAGGCTGGTAGGTTTTGATTTTCCGTTCCCAGACCATACGAAACCCAGGACCCCACCGATGGCATTCCTGGTAATTCCTGTCCTCCATGAATCTTAAATAACGCCGGTTCATGTGTCAGATTGGTCGTATACATCGACTTGATGATTGCCAATTCGTCGACAATTTTCGCCGTGTGCGGCAAAGCATCTGAAACCCACTGCCCTGCTTCGCCATGTTGGGCAAACTTGTAGGGGCATTTCATCAGTGCGCCGGCAGCGGTCGGATTCTCTACTTCCGAAGCAAGCTCGCTAAAGTAAGCCTCACCATGCCGCTTGTCCAATTCTGGCTTCGGATCGAAGAGATCCATTTGGCTCGGTCCACCATTCATGAACAAATGGATAACGCTTTTCGCCTTGGGGTCGTGATGCGTTGGCTGAGGTTTAAGGTCAAACGACTTTCGAGGGGCGGGAGCATCGATCCCGTACACCTCTCTGGAAAACAAATCTGTCAGAACCGCTGCCTGAATTCCAGCAGCGGTGCTGGTCAACCAACGGCGACGATCTAAAGCGTTCGAATTGTTATGCGATAATGATTTCATAGTCCACTAGTCGATATAGATAAACGCGGCTGAGTTAATCAAAGCATGACATACGTTACTTAACACGTGCAGATTAACCTCCTCTGGCGATTTCCCTTCCTGGATTATCTCTGTAATCTTGTCCATGGCTTCCATGGTTAAGGCCAGTTCCTGCGCATCCGGCTGTCGGCTAAGAGCTCGTAGGTAGGCCGCTTGCACTTGCTGCTTGCGATCCACTCCAACCTCTTCGATGATCCGTTGAGCAAATTGGCTGGCCCACGAATTCACCTGCTGATTGTTCATTAAATGCAACGCTTGCGGAGCGACTGTCGACTCCGTTCGTTCCACACAATTTGGACTCATCCGCGGTCGATCAAACGAAGTCAGTAACGTTGGCATTTGGGACCGACGATGGAGTACATAAATACTACGTCGCCAAACGGAATCCTGGACAGGCGAGGATGTCACCAGGCCATCCGGTCTCGATGCAACGGGATCACCCGGTCCGAACTGCTTATCCCAGCGGACACCAGCCAAAGAGATTAGTGAATCCCTCAACATCTCGGCATCCATGCGACGCATAGGCATCCGACTTAGCCATTGATTCTCCGGATCTTTTTGTAAGCTCTCTTCTGTGACCGTAGACGATTGCTGATAGGTCGCACTGGTCATGATTAAGCGATGTACGTGCTTAATACTCCATCCACTTTCCATAAACTCCACGGCCAGCCAATCTAATAATTCCTGATGCGTCGGTTTCGCTCCGGCCACTCCAAAATTATCAAGCGTCTTTACAATCCCGTGCTGGAAATGATGTTTCCAAAGTCGATTCACCATCACTCTTGCCGTTAGTGGATGCGATTTATCCACTGTCCATTCAGCCAATGCAAGCCGTCGACCTGTACTAGGTGAACCATCGAATGGAGTACGTGTTTTGAATTCTGTTTTTCCGTCGGTCAGGACAGAGGGAACACCGGGCCCAACCATACGAGCGGGATTTAAATAATCACCCCGCGTCAATATATAGGTCGGCGAAGGCTCGCCACGGTCCCACAATGCGCGAATGGGAACGATCGCCTGTTTCTCACTGTTCTTGGCTTTCATTCTGGCCACAACCTGCTCACGCTGAGCCTTAAATTCAGCGTCCACTTCCCGAGCTCTTTCTATGTTGAAGCGAATTTGTTTTTCGAATTTTTCAACCAGATACTTTTGAACCTTGGTGCGTTTTTCAGCGGCCTCGTTCAATGCCATTCTGACGTCGGTGCGAATCTGTTCCGGCAATGCCTCAATGGCCGCGTCCTGAAGCTTATTAATCGCAGTGACTTCAAGCGTCGATAATTCTCGGCGAATTTCAAGTAGCTCCGCTTCAATACGCTCGTTATGAGTTTCTATCTCGTCACGCTTTTCAGTCTGAGTAACGTTGAGTAAGCGCATCGGCTTAACGGCACTTGCGCCCCGGTCCTTTAAGGGGCTCATCCAGGCATTTTCGTCCAGGGCGCCCTTGAAGACCGCTAGCAATCGGTAGTAATCCCGTTGCGGAAGTGGATCGAATTTATGGCTATGACATTTGGCACATTTCATGGTCAGGCCCAGCACTGCCGAACTATAGACCTCTACAGTAGCCCCTATAAAACGATGTCGGTCCGGCACAAATCCGGTGATATTGGTGAACGTACCGTCTGAACTCTGACGTAAGAAACCCGTCGCAATCAGATTGTCCTCTATTTCCGGCGTGATGTGCTCCGGATTGGTATAGTCGGCTAAGTCGTCCCCGGCGAGCTGTTCTTTCAGAAACTGCGAGTAGGGCTTATCCGAATTGAAGCTGCGAATCACGTAGTCGCGATAGAGATAATTCGATGGCCGGATAGGATCGCTTTCCTGGATGCCTTCGCTATCTGAATAGCCTGCCAAATCCAACCACAATCCGCCCCATCGTTCACCGTAATAGGGTGACGCCAGCACTTGTTCAACGAGCTGTTGATAGGCTACCGGGGAGTCATCTTCCAGAAATCGGGCAATCTGAGCGGGTGTTGGCGGGATCCCCAGTAAATCAAAATAAACTCGTCGTATGAGTACTTCTTTGGCTGCCGGCAACGCTGGCGATAAGGTCGCCTGTTGCATGGCGTTTAAGATATAAGTATCCAGACCATTCTGAGCCCATCCTGTCAGACTGGTTTCAGGCAGCTTCGACTTAACGGGGGTCTGAAATGCCCAAAACTCCCGATCTTCTCCCGAAACCAACGGGTCGGGATCAGTGCCGGGAGCATCAATGACCGCAGGATCATCCGGAGCACCTTCTGCGATCCATGATTCCAGCTTCTTTATTTCAATGGGTGTGATCACCTTAATACTGACTTCGACGATCCGTCGCTTGGGTGGCATCTCACCTGTATGAATTCGCTGCAACAATAAGCTCTTCGCCGGATCGCCCGGAACAATCGCCGGGCCGGATTTTCCGCCTTTCAGAATTGATTCACGAGTACGCAAATCCAAACCAGCTTCACTGACCTGTTTGCCATGGCAAACAACACACCGTAGCTGTAAGACTGGCATCACATCCCATTGGGACGTCACGGTTTTGGCCCGCGGTGCAAGCTTTGACTCCTTGAGCCACTGCTCCAAAGTCTCTAATTCTTCCGGAGTCAGTTGCGGTTCATCTTCCGGAGGCATCAGTTCATTAGCGAGCATTTCCCACAGCAGGCTATCCTGATAATTAGCCGCGACAATATCTCCGGATTCTCCACCCTTGAGGATGGCATCTACGGACGATAAATCGAGATCTGCTTTGCGGTTTTCACTGCTATGACATTTGCCACATTTGGCAGTCAAAATCTTAAACGCACTTTTAGTCAGCTCAGATTCTTGGGCGCAGGCAGAGCCACCAAGCCAGGTGACAAGCAATGTCATTCCGGCGAGGATTTTCGTCAAATCAATGGGGAGGTTTCGCTGAGAAATCATCCTTTGATTATAAGTCACCAGCCGCCCTAACTCATCCCTAATCGAATAAGGAAATAGGCTCCGTGACAGTATGGTAAAAGGATTTTGATCTAGTACGCCGTCGCCCTCCTTCGTCACGGAGCAGTTTACCCGACGAAGTTCGAAGAACGAAGTTGGGCCGGGTAAACTCACGGATATTGATGCATAGTTTACGCGCCGTAGCCCAAAGTGCCCAACTGTCTAATTGCCTAAATATTTAATTGTCTAACTGCCTAATTGTCTAACTATCTATCCGTCTACTGAATGACTATAAATTCCAGCGTATTGTAGGCCACGATGCAGAATTCGGTGTAGACAGCAGCTAATCGCGGGTCGAGATCCGTAGGCAACGGAGTGGGTGTCACTTGATTGAGTTCGTCGAGATCCGTATTGGCAGATGTCTTACGGCTACGAACGAAGAAGTCTCGAGCTGCCTGCATGATTTTGGGCTCAGGTTCCCGACTCCAACAACGCCGTAACACTTCACGGATAAACTCGTCATCACTCTGACATGTCGGCAGAATGTCTCCTGCCATTTTTCTGGCCAGGTCCAATGTCAGTTTGGAATTAAACAGGATCAGGGCTTGCGGAGCTGTCGTTGATTTTTGCCGCTGAGGGCAACTCACATTAGCATCCGGACGGTCAAATGCCTCAAACAACGGATACCTCAGATTCCGTCGAGCAAAGACATAAACACTGCGGCGATAATGATCACTTTCGTCTTCTGAAACGACCCATTGATTTCGTAATAATGTCTGTGATACTTCCTTTTGCAACGGCGGACGTACTCCCGGGCCACCCATTTCATACTGCTTGAATCCAGCGACCATGAACATGGCATCACGAATCACTTCACCATCCAAACGCTGTCGGGGAAAGCGACTTAACCATACGTTATCAGGATCTTTCTGTTTATTCCGTTCTAGCCAGGCTGCTCCTTCACTCGCTTGTCGATAAGTCGCGCTGGTCATAATCAGCTTATGAATCGCCTTCAAATCCCAATGCTGTGCCTGCAGTTCGGCAGCCAACCAATCCAACAACTCTGGATGTGTTGGCGAGGTACCCATAATTCCAAAATCGCTGACCGTCGAAACCAATGCTGTTCCAAAATGCTGCTGCCAAAGTCGATTCACGATGACTCGAGCTGTCAACGGATGCTGATCATCTACAAGCCAATTTGCAAAGGCCAGTCGTCTTCCTGTCGTACCAGCTACCGACTTCTTAAAACTGGTCTCTTCCGGTTTGCTTACGACTCGCAAGAAACCAGGCTGTAATTCTATTCCCGGTTTGTCATAGTCCCCTCGAAGCATCAAATGTGCCGCCCCGGGCTCTCCCTGTTCCTTGAGTGCACCCACACTTTGGTTTTTAGCAACATGGACGGCCGGCTGGAATAGCGCACGCATACGATAGAAATCGGCCTGGCTAATCGGATCAAACTTATGGTCATGGCATTGAGCACAGCCAACCTGCAGTCCCATAAAAACGGCCCCTACCGTTCCCATCATTTCATTCAGCAAAGAATGTCGACGCTCAGTTTGAGAATTGATATCTGGCATGTCCGGACCGGAAAGGCAAAACATCGTTGGTGTCGGGTCATGATTTGGTCCAAGTTCGTCAGCAGCCAATTGCTGAACTACAAATTCGTCATAGGGCAGGTTTTGATTAAAAGCAAAAATCACCCAATCCCGATACTTCCAGGCATTGGCTCGAACTTTGTCATGCTCAAAGCCATCTGTCTCGGCGAACCGTGCCAGGTCCAGCCAGTGCTGTGCCTGACGTTCACCGAACCGGGGAGAGGCCAGCAGTTGATCGATCATCTCGTCGTAACTTCGATCCGCTGTCACTTCATCAAATGCAGGTGGCAAACCGGTCAAATCCAAAAACGCTCGCCGCACCAAAGCCGAATGATTCGCTTCAGGTAACGGTTGCAGATTCGCTTTATTAAGTTTCTCTAAGATAAAGTAATC
>CEUY01488309.1_pt1 | contig 23143 bp, 40 predicted proteins | sample 361481 | NCBI WGS metagenome assembly CEUY01 (sample SAMEA2622737, study PRJEB7988) | marine metagenome | isolation source: saline water (ENVO:00002010), including | reverse complement strand
CCATAGAAGAACGGGAAACTCCCGTCTTTAGGCGGGAGAGATTCATTGGAACATTACTGAAAAACAAGTTATCGTGGAAGGTTGTGAAAAACTTCATTCAGAACAACAAAATGCTGATTGTTAATTAAGGAATCATTATGTATAAAAATCTTAATAAAAGACAAATCAAAAAAATTGCTCAATCTGTACACCGTAAAGTTTTTAACAATTTTACTTATGTAACAGACATAGAACAATATGGTGTTTTGGAAAAATGGGTAATGCCAGATGAAGTTTATAACGGCTCTCAAAAGATTACTGGTGATTGTGATGATTTTGCATTAGCTTGTCGTAAACTAATGCGTGAAGCTGGCGTAAAAACTCGTTTAGTCTATTGCTTAGATGAAACTGGTGAAGGGCATTTAGTTCTTGAAGCTTCTGGCTATATTCTTGATAATCGTCAAACCAAATTAGTAAGCAACAAAACTTTAATGAAAAAAGGTTATCAATTTTTAGCTATTTCTGGTTATGAATCTGGTGATAAATGGTTTAAGTTAGCTTAATTAGTTGACTTAAATCTTCTTTTTTTATATAATAATATCTCTTTCACAAATAAGGTATTCAAATGAAAACACTTTCTCAGCTTGTTCTTGAAATACAAACATATTTTTTGGCAGTAGTGAGTAAAAAATGTGAATCTATTGATGATTATGAAGACCGCGATATGGCGCTTGAATCAATAGAGCAAGATTGCGAATTTATTTCAACTGAATTACAAGAGCAACCAGAAGCATATGATTCTGTTCTTTCTTTTTCTAAATTATTGAAAGAATATGGAGAATATTCAATGGTTAAAAAACTTGAAATTGGACTAGCATATGCTAGTTTAATTGTAGAAGATTAAAGGAATAATTAATGAAAGTTAATGTATTTCTTATTAAAAATTCAAAAAATGAAGTAATTTTCCAAACGGCTGTGGAAGATTTAGATGCGATTGTAAAACCATACTTCTCTGAAAAACATTTAACAAAAGAAGAAATAGAGCTTATTCAAGGTGATAAAACCATACTTTCTCTATGCTCTTTTTTAAATGGTTCTGGTTCGTTTGATTTTTATGAAATTTCTGTTCATAAAATTGTTGGTTATACACAACTTCCTTCTTTAAGTTTTGAGTTGATTCAAAAAGAATTGTCTTGGAAAGATTTTCTTGATAATAATATTAATTATGATAAAGCACTTGCTGCTCTTATTGTTACAAGAAAAGATACAGATGAAATTATATTCGCAGAAGGTACAGAGCTTGATGGTTATGAATACCATCAAATGAAACTTCCTCTTTCTGAATTTTCAATTGCTGATATTGAAAATTTACTTAAACATGACAGATTTATTGAAATTGATGGCGAATATGTTAATTTTCTTGAAAGAGAGTGCAAAGACTTTTATAATGATAATTTAGATTATATTTACATAAGAAAAGAATACTTTTATTTATGAATTCTAAATTTAATGTAATTCATCAACACTTTTTAAAAGCTATTGCTAAATACTGTAATAGCAATTTGTTATTTAATTTTTCAGAAGATATTAATTTGTTTTTTGAAGATGTTTATAGCTATATTTTAAAACAGAATAATTTTGATATTAAAAATACAAGAACTTATTTTTTTAAAACTGAAAATATTAAATACCTTTCTCAAATTATGGATGACCTTGATTTTAATGAAAACCAAATAATTACTGTTCTTAATTCTTTTTTTTCTTCTGTAAAAAAAGATTTTTATAATTGCAAAAAAAACTATAATATCAATGAATTTTAATTGATTTATTATCTTATCATTGTTATAATAAACACTCTTAAATTAACAGAGTATTTCTATGGAATATTTAAATTCTAATCTTTTTGATAAAAAAACAGAAGAAATAGTTTATCAAAAATTGCTTTCAAAATCTAATCAAATCAATGAAAAAGAACTTTCATATATTCTTGAAAGATTAAGAATGCTTTGGCTACAACGCACTGATCGTTTACAGCATAATGAATCTGAAATTCTTATTTGGATTCATGAACGTTTTTCTTATGGTAAATTACCATTGCCTGTTCCTTTTAAACCTAAATATAATGAAGAACCTCTTTTTGGCGATTTTGGACATTCAAAGGCTTCTATTTTAATAGAAAAAAATATTCGAGAATGGTTTAAAAATAAATATAAAATGGAAAATCCGACTTTTTGGGATAAAATTTTAATGAAAGTTTTTTCTAAGGATTAGTTATGAAATTCTCTAACCTTTCAATTAGATCTGATTATTCAATTTTATCAAAAGATAATGAATTTGCTATCGTTCATAAAAATAGATTCTTTGAAGCTATGGAATTCATTAAATCAACAATTACCGAAAATATATTTAATAATATTATTAAAAAACATCCAATTACTATTCCCGATATTAAAGCCATTGATGAAGATAATGATTGTGTTATTGAAGATTATATAGTTATAAACTCAACGAACTTTGACTATTTTGTTATTGCAATAAAAATACTAATGGAAGATAACTATCAGTTATTAAAAGACAAATATCAATTCGATATTGTTCCATTAGATATTCAGTTTGATAATTGTTTTTAAATAATCTTATGCTATAATATAATCATGAAACAAAATGAGATTATATTATGAACAATGTTGTCTTATCTTCAAGAGCAGAAAAGCTTCTTAAAAAATCTTTTAAATCAAAATCTATTTCTATATTTTTTGATTCTTTTGATAAAAAAAATCATCCTTTCTCTATTGCTCAACTTCTTGAATATAAATTTATTAAAATTTTAAATGATAAAAAAGTTCCTTCTTTAAAAAAAATTGAAAATGGCTTTTTCTTTTCTGAACTTATTTCTTTTAAAATAACTAAAAATGGCAAAAGATACTTTAAATCTTTGAAAAATTCTTTTTATTAAATTTTCTATATATAATTTAAAAGTAAAAAAACGAATATTTATGAACGAATTAGCTTCAAATACTAATAAAGAAGGTCAATTACTTAAAAATGAAATAAATAAATATAAATTTTTCTTCTCTATACAAAAAATAATTAATAAAATTAAACCAAGAAAAATCAAACCATAATCTATTGTAATTTTTTATATTTTCAATATATTAAAATAGTACTTATTAAAAAAGGATTTTTTATGAAACAGAATCTTAACCCAAAAGTTTATTGGTTTTTCTATACTTTATTTTTTGTTGCTTGGGCAAGTTACTTTCAATATAAGTCATATGGATTTATTTTATTTCCAATCCTACTACCTTTTGGATTGATAATTTCTACTTTTTTAGCTAATTTACTTAAATCAAAATTATTGATTGTACTTATTGCTTTATTTAAATTATGTTTTGAATTTGGAGGATATATTCTTTGGTTCAGGCATTTCTATGAAGAATCATTAATAATTGCATTAATACCTTTACCCATAATTTTCTTTTTTGGATTACTTATTGGGATTGTTAGAGGTAAAAATCCTGAGAATGAAAAAGCGGGGAGTGGAATATTTTCCTTTTCTGCCGTTATTACAGGAGCAATTGCAGCTTTTGCTTGGTCTACTATTATTTTTTAATTTTATTACATATTTTTTTGTTTTCTTGTTTTTTATTTGATACAATAACTTTCTAAATAACTATGAAAGGTAAAAAAAATGTCAAAAACTCTAAATAAACTTGGTTTGCATTCAACTTCTACTCATTTGAAACGAGCTATTGTTTTTTTTATTGAAGAACAAAATTTTTCTTCTATTTTCACCTATAACGATTTGCGTCATTTGTTAGATGATTATTGCAAAAACAAATTAAAACCTGTTGAAAATGTTTTTCAATCAATGAAAGAAGCTGATCAAACTATTGAATTTTCACCTTCTGCTTCTAATACTCTTGAAGGGTTTTTAGAAAATATAAAAAAAGAAATCCTTCATATTTCATCAGAAGAAAATATTGTGAATATTGACTTTTCTTGTGGTTATGCTGATTTTGAAGACGAAAAAGAAGCGTTTCTTAATATCAAATATCTAGTTCCTGAAACTGATGAAGATTTTGAGGAAAAAGTTAAATATAAGCAAATGGTTGACTTTTTATTAGATAATTATCAAGCAATTAAAGAGAAAGCATTGTCTTATCAAGAAGAAGTCAAAAATGCTAAAAAGCAAGCTGAAATAGATAAGATACAGAAACAAATCAAAGCCCTTGAAGAAAAGGCAAAAGAAATAGAAAATTCTTAATAAAAAAGCCCTTTAAGGGCTTTTTTTATTTGATTTTTGATAAATATTTTTGTATAATTAAGATATTGTTTAGGCAATCAACTTATATTCATTTTCGCGGATTTTGTTTATAAGTTTAAATTTTATGAAGGTTTTTTAGTGAGAGTCTTCATAAGAGTAGCAGTTTCTTGGGCAAGGCTTCTTACCAAACTCCCTTGAGCCAAATTCTTTTCAACTGAGGACAATATAATGTCAACTATTAAAATAGAACCTGCTGATAATTTAGATCTTTCAAGACTTCTTCATGTTTTTAGATTTCTTAATGAAGCGAGAGCAACTTCTATTACCGTAGGTGAACCAGTTTCAGTTGAATTAAACAATGAAGAATATGAAATATCATATGATACTGATACTCAACAATTAGCAGAAGAAATTCAGTCTCTTTATAATGATAAATAATTTATTTTTAATCTTGATTTTTTTTTGTTTTTTTGTTAATATAAAACTGATCTTGCAAAGATCATTAATAAATAAACAAAGGTAGATTTTATGCACAATGTAAACGTTGAAAAAATGAAGAAAGATCCTAAGAAAAAACAGGAACAAGGTCTTTATCAGGGTGAAAACAATAAAAAAAGGAACAAACCTAAACGTATACGTAATAGATAATTAAATTTAAAATCTCATTAGTAATAATGAGATTTTTTTATAAGGATAATTTATGGATTTTGGACTTGGTGATGCTATATTAAAATCTTTTTTAGCTTTAATGCTATTTGTTTTTATTTCAACCCTTATTGCTGGATTAATATTTTCTATTATTGATTATTTAAAACAGTGGCGCACTGATTATTTAACAAGTGCTTTCTTTATTGCTTTTTTTGTATCCCTAACTTATTTTTTAATTATATCATTTCAAGTGGATTTTGATTATCAAGGTAGAGACTTTTTTAAAATAAAACAACTCTTTTCTGATCTTTCTATTTTTTATTTTATCTTTATCGGGCTTTCAAGTTTATTTTGTCGCTGGATTACTGCTTGGTTTGTATTTATTATTGGAGAAATATGCAAGAAAAAATAATTTTTTTTGACTTTATTTCTATTTTTTTGTATAATACTTATCCAGTTTAAAATTAAAGGTTAAAACAATGTCTATTTTTCCAGTTTTAATTATTGTTGTTCTTTTGGTTACTATTATTAAATTAATTTCTAAAAATAAACAATTAGAAGATAACTATCATGCTTTAATCGTTGATGTTCAATCTACTGAAAATATTGAAACAAAATCAGATTATCAAGATCGAGCATTTGTAACTTCTTTAAAACGTCATACAATTCATACAGATATGGATGATTCACGTTCTTACACTGTTCAGGAGCATAAATAATGGATTTTTCTAAACTAATCGCTTTAACTTTTTTGGTTTTGATTTTTTACATTCCTTTGCGTTATCTTTTTATTTACAAACTTATTGGAATTTGTAAAATTTTTGGAAAAAATAATTATTTTAAATTATTAATGTACTTCGCTAAACAAGGACATTATCAATATGAAGGTTCTCTGTGTATGGCTGAAATGCGTGGTTTTCCAGTTGCAAGAGTACAGTATGAAGATGGCGTTAGCAATAAAATGGCAATTGGTACGGCTGTAGAATACGCTAAAATGTTTAAAGGCACTGTTATTCCTGCCTAGTTAATATTAATATTTTTAAAAGCCTATCCTTTGGATAGGTTTTTTTTATGTTATAATTTAATAATATTTAAGGAAACTATTATTATGGAAGATTTATTTTTTAAACCTAAAAAAATTACTTTAAAAAAACAATGTTATATTGTAGGTGATATACATGGACATCTTGATAAATTTAAGAAAAATTTAAAAGATAATAATGTTGATAAAAAAGATATATTAGTTATTAATGGTGATTTTATCAATAAAGGCAAACAAACACCTGAAACTATTAACTATCTTTTAAAAAGACCTAATACTATTTTATTGTTTGGTAATCATGAATTTGCTTTTGTTAACATTATGATGCATATTCAAGCACATAAATTAGAAAAAAAAGACAGATCTAAAATTGATGTATATCAACAATTTAAAGAAGGAATGGGTGCTAAATGGATGGATGACTTTTCTTTTGAAGAATTATTTGAAATAAGAAATCAATTATTTAAAAAATGTTTTTCTTCATTAGAAATCAATATTCCTCAAACAAATCAAAAAATCGGTGTTGTTCATGCTGCCGTTTTTGAATATGATTGGAAAAATATTAATCAAGTTAATTTTAATGTTTGGAATTTCTCTTATTACAATGATATCCCCAAAAATAAACACCAAGAGATAAAAGGCATTGATTATGTCGTTTTTGGACATACCCCTGTAGAAAAGGCTGGAATGATGAACAACTCCATATATATTGATACAGGAAGTTTTAATTATTATAAAAATGATTTAACTTTTTTTAACGTTAATGCATTTTTAAATTTAAATTAAAGGGATTTCACAATCCCTTTATCATTTCTTCTAATTTATTATTTAAATCTGGATTAATAATTTCCTCTCTTTTTACCGAAAAATTTTCTTGAAAATGTGGAACAGATAAAGAACCTACTAAGTCACCACCAAAATAAGATACAGAACCTACTGCGGTGGCAAGTACATTAGCTGCACCATATTCACCAGGTGACGTTGATAAATAAACTAATTTTTTATTATTAAATACTTTTGGATTAATTCTAGACATCCAATCGAATATATTCTTATAAACGGCTGTATAGCTTCCATTATGCTCTGCAAATGAAATAACTATTATATCTGACTCTTCTATCTTATTAAATAACTCTTTGGCTTCTAAAGGGATTCCATGCTTAATTTCTCTATCTACACTATATATTTCTGGCTCATAATTGCTTAACTCTACCATTTCTATATTATATCTTCCTTTTGATATTTTTCTAGCTGTATAATGTGCTAAATGTTGATTTATTGAATCCTTACTATTGCTTGCACCAAACGCTAATATTTTCATTTTTATTCTCCTGTTTTATGTTTTTGTATTTATATCTTAATCCTTTTTTTTGAAATTAAAATTATTATTTTTAGTAAATAATGTTCTAAAAAATAGAATAAAATAAATGGTGTATTTTTGATATTTGCTTTTTATTATTTACTTTTTGTGTTATAATATTGATAGTTATTTAGATATGTAAAGGTGTTATTTTATGAAGAAAATTATTGATATTATTAAAAATATTAAAATGTTTACTACAAAAGAAGTAGCACTTGGTGAAGGCTCTGTAACTCAGTTTACTTTATTTGAATGCAAAGAGCTTTTTTCTATTATTTTTTATAAATGGAATACGATTGATCAAGTTCGATTTCACACTCATGCTTTTCCTGCATATGCTTTTTTATTACGTGGTTACTATCATGAAAAAGTATTAACAGAAGATGGAAAAATTATTGATAAAGTTGTTAATCAACTCTTTAAACCACGTTTTTTAGTAAGAAACTATTGTCACTCTATTGGTTATGCAAAACCTAACACTATGACTATGGTTTTAGTAGGTAGATGGTCTAAACAATGGAAAGAATATTTTCCTGATACTAATACTTGGGTTACTTATGAATGGGGTAGAAAAAAAGTGAGTAAAAAAGTTTCTAATCTTAATGAAAAAGATTAAAATAGTTGTTGACAACTTCTTTCTATAATAATATAATTATCTCGTTCTCTTAGAGAATAACATTTTGCGGAATGTTCTGTAATTTCAATATTCATGACTGTACATAGTGGCTATTGAGGTTGTTAACGGTAACTTTAACAGATATTTTGTTATCATTCTAGACAGGATTTCAAATTTAGGTTCGACTCCTACATTCCGCTCCAAATTTATTACTTTTGTTTCGACAAAAGATACTGATTAAAATTAATAACTGTAATTCGTTAATCAGTTAAAATATTGAAAACAGTTTACGTACCTTTTTTAGCCACTATTTTAGTGGCTTTTTTTTGTTTTTTATTTGACTTTATTCTTATATTTTTATATAATTAATTTGTTGAAATCAATTAGGAAATATTTTATGTTAGGTTCTCAAATTAAATCACTTGTTAACGATAAACTTCAACAAGAAGCCAATGAAATTCAACGTCTTAAAGAACAAAAAGACTCAAAAACACTTCGTGAAATTAAAAATGTAGAAGATCTTTTTACTTATTTAAAAGCATTTACAAAACAAATTGCTGACGGTGAACGTAAATTGGAAACTGATAAAAATGGTAAGGTATTTATCACCAATACCAAAGAAATTTTTGGCAGAAATTATTATGGTGCTCTTTTTACTCAAAATATTAATAAAAATTTAATTACTGTTTTAGAAGAAACAAAACTCCCTGTAACAGCTATTATCAATGATATTAATACTTGGCTTCAAGATAATGATATTGAAAGTGTAGAAGTACATAATGAACACGATGGCTGTGGTACTGAATCTTGGAATAGTTATTGGATTAAATTAAAATGAGAAAATTAAATATAGAGTTAAAAGTAAAATCTATTTACTCTAAAAATGAAAATGGACAAATTGAGCAATTTTCAAATCCTGAGAATGGATTTGATCTTATTCAATGGTTCGAAAGAGTTCCAAATCCTGAATGTTGGCATGGTGGATATGTTAAAAATGGACAATATATCCCTAAAAGACAAGAAAAAGATATTCCAGAAGAAGAATTACCAAAGGAATATTGTATAACTATTGCCTTTATTAATCCAGATTTTAAAGAAGGTTCTCCTGATATTGAATTAATTGGAGATAGGTTATTAAATCTCGACAAAGAAAGTCAAATGATAGCACTTGATTTTCTAAGAGAAGGTTATGATAAACTTCAAGAAATAATGGATAAATAATTATAATAACAGGACATTTTATGTCCTTTTTTTTTGATTTTTTAAATACTTTTTGATATAATTATATCTCAATTCAACAAATGGAAAATTTTATGATTTCTATTATTTTAAATATTGTCTTAGCTTATTTATTTATGTATTTAGGTGGCTTTGTTGCAAAGCTTTATACAAAAGAAGAAAAACAATCATTTAAACATCAGGTTTGTCTTTGGTGGAGTGCAATCATTATTCCACAAGCTACTTGGTTATATATTCCAGTTGGATTTAATGTTTATTTCTTTCTTTTTGCTTGGGTTTATTTCAATATTGGTTATTTACTTTTAACTAATAACCGATTTTATAAAACAAGTTATAGTAGTGAATGGCATTTTAAATCTAATGTTTGGATTTTTTTAACTGTTAATTTATTAATTTTTAGTTTCTTTATGCTGACTTCAACAAAATTCACTCAAGGTGAAAAATTTGGAAATCTAATTGAAGTAGTAGAAATTGATGATCCTGCTGCTATTAAAGATTTTTATTATGAACCACTTGAAGGTAAAGTAAGATATATTCCTTATAAAACAGCTTTCCATTTAGCTAAAAAAGCTCTTTCAGAATCAACTTCTGATGATGTTACTCTTGGTACTGTTTTAGAAATTCGTGAAAGTGCTTCTTCTATTCAAGTTATTAATGATAAAACTTATTGGGTTTTCCCTCTTGAATATTCTGGCTTTTTTAAACAAAATAATTATGGCGATATTGATGCTTATATCATTGTTGAAGCTAAAAAACAAAATCCTGTGGCTGAATTAGTTCGTAGTGGATTTGATAGAGATGTTACTTTTTCTATGAAAAAAAGTTTGGGTGGTTACTATGATAGAAACTTGATTCGAGATTTTCATTCAAAACATCCAAGTGTTATTTCAAGCAGCTATCGAATTGTTCTTGATGATAACTTTGTTCCTTATATGGTTGCTTATGATATTAAAACTAATGTAGGTGTTCGTGGATTTGCTCCTAATGGTGTAATTATTTATGATTTTGCTAATGATACATATACTCCTTATACTATGGAAAATTCACCTGAATGGCTTGAAATTAATTATGACCTGAATATTGTTAAAGATTTAGTTAATGATTGGGGTACTTATCGTAAAGGTTATTGGGAAAGTATTGGAAGCACCTTTGCTACTAAACTTACTGACTATACTTATGGACAGGGTAACGATATGTTCTTTGTTCCTACAAAAAATGGTTACGCTTGGTTTAGTGGTATGACCTCAGAAGGTGAAACAAATGATTCAATTGTTGATGTAGTATTTGTAGATACCAGAACAGGTAAAGTCACTATTATTAAATCAAAAGGTGTAGATGAAGATGGTATTATTAATGCTGTTCAATCTACTCTTGGTAAAGATTCTGATAATTGGCAAGCTGTTATGCCTATTAAATATCTAATTGACGAAGATAGAGAAATTTGGATTACCCCTATTGTAAGTAATCATACAAACTTAGTTATTAAAATGGCGGTGGTTGATGCTATTAACATTAATAAAGTTGCAGTAGGCAAAGATCTTGAAAGTGCTCTTAACAAGTTCTCTCAGCTTGGAGATTATCAGGATAAGCTAATTGAAAGTATGGAAAAAGAAACACTTTCAGGAATTATTGAAGCCTTTAATATGGTAGGATTTAATGAATCTATTATCTCTTTTATTAGACTTCAAGATTCAGCTAATACTGTAATTGAATGTAATACCAGCACTATTAAACAGTGTTTAATTCTTAAAACTGGTGACACTGTTACCTTTGAAGTTGTCGAACAAAAAGATAACACTAAACTTGTAACTGACTTTAAGTTTTAAATCTTTATTGTGATAATTAAAAAAGACCTTAGAAAAGGTCTTTTTTTTGTTGTATTTTTTATCAAAACTTGTTATAATTTAGTCATTAAATATTTTTGAAAATAGGATTTAATATGAATGATATACAAACTTACCTTGAACAATACAGGGAATTAAATAAAAATAATATTGATGAACAAATTCAATTTGATAATTTTGAATTTAAATATACAAAAAATGTTAACCGAATAAAATTTAGTATTGATTCAGATAAAAATTTAACTCTTTCTTTTATTTTTAAATTTAGTTATCTTGAAGAAGATATTTATTTTTCATATAATGTTTTTATTACAAAAGAATTGGAAGTTTCTTCTTACTTAAATTGGAGAAACTTTTATTCAAGTAAGCACTCAATAGAACATAAAAAGTTTTCAAGAAGAATGTCTGATTGTGATTGTAATCAAAATTTAGAAAATATTTTCTTTGCGGAAGCTGATTTATTTCTACTCTTAAAAAACACTCATTTAGAAATTGAAAAAAATATTGATTTTATTAATGATAATGCTAAATCTATTTATGAATTTTATGAAAATGAAAATGATAAAAAACAAAATTATTTAGAAGATAAAAAAGAAAATATTAAAAATTTAAAAGATTTATTAAATTCTGAACTTAAATCTAAAATTATTGAAAAGTTTTCTATTAAAAAAGAAAGCTTAGATCAATTTATTTTAAATAAATCAAAAACAGATACTTTATCAGATCTTAGAAAAAAAGAGGGCTTTATACTTGAATTTTCTGTCTGTTATAGTCCGTTGATTTATGATTGTCATAACTCAGAAGATGTTGATTTTTTAACACCTATTTGTTTGACTTTTTATTCAACGGCTAAAATTGAATTACGAATTGAAAATGGTAAAATTAATTTTTATATAAATGGTTTTAAAACAGCTAAAAAAGAAATAAAATATATTTTTGAAAGACAATTTTTGTTTGAAAATTCGCTTGTAAAATCTAATGATACTATTTCTATTAATGATATTGATTTCTTATTTAAAGAAAGTCATTATGGACTTCATCATTGCCCTTATACAAATAAAAATATTATCGAATTTATTAGTAGCTTGTAATAAACCATTATCTTTGCTATAATACAACATATTATTTAATAATTAAGGAATTTATCAATGAGCATGAATCTTGTTTTAAAAGTTAATAATGAAGAAATCGATCTTCCTCAGACTACAACCAAAGAAACAAATAAAATTCTTGGTACTAATGTTGATAATCTTCAAGTCAATGGTTTTTCTACACCTTTTGAAGCAAACTCAAGAATTAATATGGAATACTTCCTTTCTGTTTTTGAACGTTTTAAAAATTATGCTCTTGATTATAGTTCTCGAATTCAAGATGTTGATAACGATGCGGTTAAGGCTGTTATCTTAATTCAAAATGTTTTAAATCATTCTCATATTGACGAATCTTCAACTATTTCCTTCTCTTTTCGGTAAAGGTAATTATATGCAAAAAGTGTTTTTTCATACAGCACTTAAAGTTCTTGATAATGAATTAAAAGATAAACATATTACTACTATGTTTTCTGAATTTTCTGGTCAAGGGGCTTTTTCCACTTCAACAGAAGAAGATTTGGCTATCATTACTGATATTGTTTTTTGGGAAAAGGCTGGTGTGGTAGTGGCATTAGTTGACTGTGATTTAGCTCATAAACGTCATCAGTTTTTTGTAAATCAAGGTTATAAATACGACTATGAATACAAACCACATATTACTCTTGAATATACCAAAAAAGATAAAACTGATAAATATAAAAATTTAATTGGAAAAAAATTGTGGATAGGAATGGAATACTTTAAACCAATATATAAATAATAATTTTTTAAAAAAACCCTCTTAAATGAGGGTTTTTCTTTTTAATTTTCAAATATTTTAAGCTTCTTTAAAATACATTTTTTTGAAAATATCTAATTTTATTTTTTTATTTAAATAAGTTTTTAAATCAGCAATTATATTGCTAATAGAATTTTTCATTACTCTTTTGTTGATTAATAAAAGCAATTTTGATTTATCTCTAGAATATGAATTTAAAGTTAATTCAAGATATAAACTTAAAAATTCATGACAAAATTCTTTATAAATACTCATTTCTGATTTTTGGGGATCTTCGTTTTTTACTTTTACTTCCATTTTTTCATTAATTTCATAACCTAATTCTTGAATACATTGTGAAAGTATTTTTTTTGAAGTAAATGATAATAAATTTAATTTTATCGTTATTTCATCAACTATTTTCTTCTTGGTTGAATAGGAAAAATATTTTACATTTTTCAACTCTTTTTTTAATTTATTGATTTGATTTTTATTTATTTTTCTTGTAAAATAACACTTTATTTATTTCAAAGGAATCTTTATGAACTTAGAAAGCTTTTATTCTTTTTGCGAAGACATGACTAATGACTCTCAAAATATTACTATTAACTATAAGAATTTATCAAATTTATGGGAAAAGGTTGAAGAACTGACAAAAGAGCAAAAAAAGCCAGAACCAAAACACGAATTTGATGTTCAACAACTTTTAGTTGCTTCTATTATTTTGAATAGTGTTAATTTTTGTTATTTCTATGGTAGACCGTGTTATAGACCTGATGGTTATAATTCTTATAACTTTGAACAAGCGTTTCTAAAAAAATTAAAAGAAGAAGATGTTGGTTATGTTTTACCAATTCGGCAAGAATTTCATTTTCAAGCCTGTGTTGCTTATGACCTACTTATGGAATATCACTTTGTTCCTTTAAAAAATGAAAAACTTCAATTCTTAGATGAATTTATTCGTATCGAAGAATTAAATCCTAATTTTCCATTTTTTGTTTTTGTTCAAAATATGATTGAAGAAGAAAATGATTTTGATCAAAATACACCACTTTTTGTAGAATTATTAAAAACAACATTTAAAAGTTTTGCAGAAGATCCATTTATGAAAAGAACTGTATTAACACCTATGACTTTTGAAAGGTTAAACAGAGATCTTGGAAATGGAGTAACCTATTTTAATGATTTTGAAGACATACCTATTCCTGTTGATTACCATATACCTAATATTTTAAGACATTTTGGATGCCTAACATATTCAGATTACTTAGCTGATATCGTTGATAATGAAAAAAATATTGAAGCAAATTCAAAACTGGAAATTGAAATTAGAGCAGCTACTGTTGTTGCAACTCGTTTTCTTAAAAAAATTACGGGCGTTTCTATGAATGAAATTGATGAGTCTTTGTTTTCTCTAAAAGGAATGGTTACAACTACACATCATATGACTAATACTACTGCATATTAATTTTAAATTTATTAATTTTTAAAAGCCACTTTTTAGTGGCTTTTTTTTTATTTATTAAAAAAAATTAAACTTTTGTTGACTTTTTTTTTGGTTTTAAATATAATAATAATGCTAAAATTTAACCTAAAAGAGAGTGAATATGAAAAGAAATCAAAATATTGTTGACGAAGAAATAAATTTTTCCTCAGAAGAAGAACTTGTATCCACAACTGATACAAGAGGTGTTATAACTTATGCAAATGATAATTTTTGTAGAATATCTGGTTTTGAACTTGCGGAACTTATAGGCAAAAATCATAATATTGTAAGACATCCAGATATGCCAAAGCAAGCTTTTAAAGATATGTGGGAAAAATTACAAAAATCAGAAGCTTGGAAAGGGGCTGTTAAGAATAGAACAAAGGATGGACGATATTATTGGGTTGAAGCTTTTGTTACTCCTATTTTTGAAAATGGTAAAAAAGTAGGTTATCAATCTGTTAGAAAAGTTATTTCGGATACTGACAAAAATACCGCAGTTAAAATTTATGATAAATTAAATAATAATAAATTTAAAAAACGATTAAGTGAAAATTATAATTTCTTAATTACTTCTTATATTTTATCTACTATTTTAATTTTGGGATTAAATGTTTTAATTTCACCTTATTTCTCCTTATTCTTTTTAATCTTACCATTTTTTATTTTTAAACAATATTTAATAAAACTTCCTTCTTTTATAAAGAATATTAAAGAACAATCAGATAGCATTTCAAGATATGTTTTTTCTGGTGATTCACAGCTTGATATTATTGATTATAAATTTCAAATTGAAAGAAATAAACTTTATGCTGTTTTAAGTAGAATTAAAGATACTGGAAATGATCTTAACAAATCCGTTTCAAATCTAAAATTTATTGCGGAAAATAATAAAAAAAATGTTGAGAATGAAAATATTGAAACAGATAATATTTCAGAAGCAATACTAGATATGTCTAATAACAATAAAGCTGTTTTATCGAATTCAAAATCAACTTCTGAAGAAGTTAAGAAAACTATTTCAATTTGTAAAGATTCCGTTCTTTCTATGAAACAAACAGCCGATAGAATTAATGAACTTTCAGAAGAAATTAAAAATTCTCATTTAATTAATACTGAATTAACTGTTAAAATTGAAAACATTGAAAATCAGATGAATGAAATACAAAGCATTTCAGAACAAACTAATCTCTTAGCATTAAATGCTGCTATTGAAGCGGCAAGAGCAGGTGAACAAGGTCGTGGGTTTTCTGTTGTGGCTGATGAAGTTCGTACATTATCAACAAGAACAAGCAATGTTACAAGATTAATTCAAGACTCTATTAAAGAAATACAAATTAATCTAAAATCATTATCTAGTGGAATGGATAAAGAATCTAATTATGCTAATCTTTGTATTGAAGATGCCTTTCAATCACAATCTAATATAGAAAGCTTAAATAAATATATAAATGATATTAAAGTTGCAGCAGAACAAATTTCTGAATCAACTGATATTCAAAATACTAAAATGGAATATATTTCAAATAGTATTAGTAATATACAAAATATTTCTAAACAAAATTTAGTTGTTTCTGATGATATTGCTGGTAATAGTAATGAAATAAATAAGAAAACTTTAAATATGATTTCATTAAGTGACACTTTTAAATAATTTTTAATTTTATAAAAAGCCACTTTTAGTGGCTTTTTTATTGCTTTATAAAATTACAATTGATATAATATAAACTCATTAATAACAAGGTTATTTTTTATGAGTGTTTTAAATAAAGATATTTTTGATAAACTTACAAATATTAAACTTAATTTTTCTTCTGTATATAGTGGGGAGTTTTATTTTTACGGACAATTTGAAGGTAAAAAAGTAAAAGCAATTGTTTCAGAAGATAATGTTTGTAATATTGAATTTAATGTCAATGAAAGTATTGCTAACCTTTCTGAATTTTATTTTTGTCAGATTTTTGTTGATGATGAAATGATTTTCGATAACCATTAGTTAAAAAAGGAATATTTATGGAATTAACTACTCACATTCAATCTAAAAACTTATTAAAAGTTCAGGAATTAGTTAAACAGTATAATTGGCGATTTGTTTATATAAGAGAGAATAGAAATGGAACACATACTGTTTGTTTAAATTCTAATAACACTAAAAATACTTTAGATTTTACTTCTGCTCTTTATTCAATGGATTACAAATATAAAGAAACTGTTAGAAAATATTCTTTATTTAAAAAAATAAAAATTAATTTTAAAAAACTTTTTTTATCTTTTAATACCGATTAATGCGGTATTTTTTGTTGACTTTTACACTCTAATTTTGTAAAATATTATCTCTTTCATAAATACGTGGACAAATAAAATGTCAGCAATTAAAGAAGTAAACCCTAACGTTTCTGTTGTAGTTAACTATACTGATCTTCCATTTATTCTTAATGTTTTTAAAAATAGAACATTAAACACTATGGAAAAAATTGCTATTGAAGAATTAGATACAGTAGGTTACTTTGAAAGAACCATTGAAAATAACAAATCTGAATTAGTTCGTATTCAATTTAATGTTGAAATTGAACTTCCTATTTTAATTCGTAAAATTAAAGCTGGTAGCTTTTTTAACGGTGTAACAAGCTCTGAAAGATTACATCTTGGATTAGATACACTTACTGAATTAATTTTAGATTTGCCTAATGAATATGAAAAACAAATTATTGCTAAAAAATTTGAAGTATTCGATAATTAATGTAAGGCTACATCATGAAAAAAAATTGTTATAATTGTAAATTTAAAGGTAATATTGCAGGTGATGCTCATATTTCTTGCAATTATCCTAAGCTTAATCAAACTCAAAAAATTAACATTTCTTCTTTACTTTTGATTACACCAGAACAAGGTATACAAGTATTGAAAGATAATTTTGGTTTTTCTGTAAGTACCCACCCTATTGTTTCAGGCTGGTTTAATTTCCCTATTAATTTCGATCCTAATTGGATTGAAGGTGAATGTACTAAGCATTCAGAACAACCTGATGTTAAACGAGGTATTTATTTTGAAGAATGTATTATTAAATTTTTAAAAGCTTATGATAAGATTACTTTGATTAAAGATGAATCTTCTGAAAATAAAGACATTTATAGTCAAGTTTTAAAAACTTTTGAAGAATTAAAATCAAATCAAAATGATATTGATATTCTTGAAAAAATTCTTAAAAATACCGTTAATCCATTAACTTTAAAGATTGAAAATATTTGATATTAAATTAATAATTTAGTATAATATATTCTTCTTAAATAAACAGGAATCACAATGAATAGAAGTACATTAAATATAATTACAGATCCAATTCCAAAGATATATCTTAATCGTCATTGGATTAATCGACTTCCACTAGTTGAAGCTGAAAAACTAAGTACAAAAAGACTACTGGCTTATTATAAAAAACACTTGCATAAGAGAAATTGGTTTTTGAAAGGTTATGACTATCAAGAACGTGATCAAGAGTATAACTCTTATATTGGAACAACACCTAACCAACAATTTAATGAATATCTTGACGAAATTAAAGCACTTCTTGATAAACGAGAAAATGTTTAAATTTTATTGAAATTAAAATAATAATTTTGTATAATAGAATCTCTCAAAATAAAAAAGGTTAAAGATTATGTCTGTTGAAATGGTTTATAGTGAAATGCCTCCACTTTGTGCTGATTGTATTCAATCAGAACGAGACTATCAAGAAAAAATGTGGAATGAAGATACAACTGAATCGGCTGGTTTTAATTCTGAAAGTGAATTTCTTGTTTTTATGCAAGATTATCTTCGTGAAGCAATGAACACAGTATCAAGAAATCCAGAACCACAAGCTTCTCAGATGGCTTCTCATACTGTTCGTAAAGTTTGTGCAATGGCTCTTGCTTGTGCTGAAAAAAATGATTGGATTGAAGATTTTGCGAAGTATATGCCACTAAATAAAGCCAACGGAAACACTAATCTTGTTCAAGCCTTAGCTCTTATGCAAGCTTGTCTTAATAAAGCTTTTGATGCTGTTTATGATGGTGCTATGGAATCTGTTAAACTTCAAATGGTTCTTTGTTTTATGGCGGGTACGCAAGCTATGAGCAATAAGGAACTTTGCCCTATGAGAGAATTTTAATTATGAAAGAAGAAGTTACTATCGAAGGTTATCTTGGAGAACTTGAAGAACATATTGAAAGTATTCAAAGCCTATTACCAAATATCGAAGTTATTGGTTTTTCAAGTAAATCACCTGCTGGTATTGGTAAGAATATGACATTACTTATTGAGGGTGTTTCTCTTAAAGAAGCTGAATTAATTGAAAAATATCTGATTGGTAATGATATTGCTTTTGTAGGATACTTTGGTTCTCATAAATTTTTTAAATGTAAAAACCAAGATGACTGGACGTATCTAACAGGTGATTATGAAGAAATGCCTATTTCTCATATTTCTATTGAGGATATTTCAAAAATATATTCTTTTTGAAAAATAACTTCAAATTTTAAAAAAGCATCTTTTAAAGATGCTTTTTTTATTATATAATTTATCTTAGTTTATAATCTTATTAGGTAGAATATAAAATGAAAAAAAAATAACTTCAAAGTAAATCAAAGAGTCAAGGTAATTCGACACAAGCATGGTTGGACTGACGGAAAACTTGAAGGTAAAATTAAAACCATTAATTTTAGAAATACTGGAACTGCTTACTATACTGTTATTGGTGATGATGGATTTGAATATTATATTCTAAAATCTAAAGATATCAAAGCCGTTTAATTTTTTATATCTATTTATTTTTTGTAACGTAAATTGAAATAATTCTTTTTGTGTTACAAATTGATAATAATTTAAATTTAATTTATTAATAATTCCCCTCTATAGTAGTGTTTTTAGACCTACTTTTTATTATTAAAATAAAGCTAATTTTTATACAAAAAAAATAAAAAAACGAAAAATTTTATTTGAAAATAAATTTAAAATTAATAATCAGAGAGCGAAGCGATTTTTCTTAGCGAAGCGTAACAAATTCTTAATTAAATTTTATGAGTTAAAGATGAGTTATAATATCAGTTAAAGATGAGTTAAAGGATCTTGTACGCTATTTAAATAAAGGCTTGTAGAGGAACTTGGTAAGCCTATAAACACTATAGGGTAAGTCTATAAACACTTTAAGGTAAGTCTATAAACACTATAGGGTAGGTCTATAAACACTATTGTTTTCTTTATTTTTATTATAATTAATTTAGTAAGTCTAAAAACACTTTTTTAAAGGTAGGTCTATAAACACTATTATTTTTTATTTTTTTAATGACAAGTTATTCTTTTCTGTTATACTCTTTATTTCTAATGAGGGAGAATAAATGGAAGCTATAAATAATAACGATAACTTAAAGCATGATTTTTTATTTAAAAGTGAAGCATTAATTCCGTCTTCATTAGCAGCAACCCCTATTTTTTCACCTGTTGAAAGAAAAATGTCTCAAACAAAAGAACTTCAATCTTTTGAAATTTCTCGTACTAAAAATGAAAAAATTTCTTTTAATGGATTTAAATTAGATCTTAAAAGAGATTACCCGTTGTTTCATACTATTATGCGAAAAAAACAAATTACTGGACAACGTAAATTTGAGCTAACTGAATATGAGTTAACTACTGCGCTTGGTATTCAAAATAGAACTTCTAATAAAAAAGATATTGATCAGCGTATTAAAAAAATGATGACTTGTTTTTTTGAAATTGAAAAATTTGATAAAGATAATAACCCTATTAGAAAAATATATTCTAATCTTATTAATCAAGTTGACTGGAATATTAAAGATAAAGTTTTTCAAATAGAACTTTCTGAAGGTCTTTACAATGCAGAACAAGTCGTTGATTATGAGGTACTTAATCTTGATGTTTTTTCAAGTCTAAAATCTCAATATGCAAGAGCACTATTTTTATTCTATGAAACTTTTAAATTTATTAATCAATCAAGTGTTAATTTTCCTATGGATAAGTTAGCAGAACGTCTTGGTAAAAATAATATGGACAAAAAACATTTACATCAGGAAATCAAAAAAGCTAATAAAGAGCTTATTGAAAAAGAATACTTATCTGATGTAAGCTATTTTAAATCTCAGAATAAAGAAACTATGTGTAAGATACATAGACAGGTTAAGAAAAAGTTGTTGCAATAGCCCCTTTACCTTGATAAAATACAACCTTAATCAATAAACAATGTTTTTAATCTTTATAGGATACTTTATATGAATCAAAATGTAGAACGTAATACTTTTAAAACGGCTAGTGTTTCGGGTGGAATTCTTCTTTCTTTGTTCTTTTTATTAATTACTTTTTCTACTATTTCTTTAACTTTTTTAGTTAATGGTGTAGGTACTTTATTTGCTGGATTTTTTGCTTTTATATTTCTAATTTTTACAATTATGTCTTTTGCTAGTTTTAATATTCTTGAACCAAAAGAATCAAGAGTTGTTCAACTTTTTGGTAAACGCAAAGGCACATTTGAAGGTGAAGGTATTCATTGGGTTCTTCCTTGGTATTCGACAACATCAGTTTCTTTAGCTGACTCAAAAGATGAATCACCACTTATTAAAGTTCCTGATGGACGCGGGACTCCTATTCAAGCGGCTATTACTTTTACTTATCGCATTGTAGATGTTGAAAAGTATCAATATGATCTTGAGCAAGAGCTTACTGAATATTTAGAAACAACTACTCAAGGTTGTTTGCGTAATATGGTTAATCAATATCCTTATGATTCTTCAAAAGAAGATGAATTAACACTAATTCGAAATAGCGAAGAAATTTGTAATGAAATTGAAAAAAATATCAACCAAGAGACTTCTAAATATGGTATTGAAGTAGATTCAGTTGCCTTTTCAGAACTCAACTACGCACAAGAAATTGCTGCTGCAATGCTTCAAAAACAACAAGCAATGGCTGCGGTTGACGCTAAGAAGGTTCTTACAGAAGGTCTTGTGGACGTTGTAGAGGGTGTATGTGAAAAACTTGGACAAAGTGATAAGGTTAAACTTGATAAGGAACAACTTGCTAAACTTTCAAGTCAATTGCTTGTAGTAATGGCTGGTTCTGAAAACCCTGCCCCTGTTATTAGTCTTAACGATTAACATTCAATAAATTCTTTTAAAAGGCTCAAATAATGAGCCTTTTTTTCATCTATAAACTTGTTTTTAGTGCTTATTTTTTGTATAATTAACACTCTTAATTAAACTTGGAAATAACATGATTTATATCACTAAAATTAACAATGAAAAAGTTGAAGCAGAAGAATTCAAAATTATTACTTTAAGTAATCATGAATTTACACTAAAGATAAGAAATAAATTTGGTATTCATTTTTTATCTACTACGAAAAATGGCTTTAAACTTCCTGTTTTTCCTTTTTCTGCAAATCAAATTGAAATAGGTCTTACTTCATACATTAACATTGATAGAATTAACTCAGATAGAAGTGTAGATGTTCCTTTTGAACACATTGAGTTTTTCGATACAGAAAAAGATTTATATTTTTCTATTGAATTGCATGATGATTCATTAGTTTTAAACGGCAATTGTGATTCATTAACACTACAACCAGAATCAGGCAATAGCTTCTATATTTCATTAATTGAAGGTTAATTATAATGGATGATATCTTAGTACTTAATAAAGATAACTTTAATAACATTTTAGGAAGATTACTTTCACAAGGCTTTTATAAAGATTTTACATTATCTAAATCACTGGTTCTTGATTTTATTGATTTCTCAAAAGAGAATGATATTCAAATTACAGGTAAAAATATTCAAAAAATTAAAGATAAGTATGAAATGAGCTATCATGCTCTTATTGATAATAATAATTTTTCAAATCTTTTTCCTGTTAGAAATAAAAGAGAACAATTAAATCTCTTGAATACTTTAATGAAACAAAAATCTTTTTCTTGTTTTAAACTTGATAAAGATTTATCAAATATTGTAATTAATTATTTCAAGCATAACAACATTTTTATAAAACATAACTTTTTTCAATTTTTAGCTAATTTTAATAAATAGGTAACATTATGGTAGATTTAAAAACAGTCAAAGTAGGACAAAAATTGTATTGTTCGCAAATTAACGAATGTTGTGAAGGTTGGGAATCAACATCTTTTCATAAAACAGAAGTAACTGCAATAAAAGAAAATAAAACTGGAAATGTTATTGAATTTAATAATAATGTTTCTCCTGTTTATCTTAACAATGACGGTAAAGATACTTATGGAACTCATTTATTTTTTAAAACAAAAGAAGAGATTCTTGATTATATTTCTTCAAATATTTTAATTTAGGTAAAAAAATGAATGCTGCTATAAATGGTCTAACTCTATTGATTGTTAATATTTTTGCTTTCTTATTTAAAGCAATAACAGAGGTTTTCTATTTTTCATTAAAGAAACCTAAAATTGTTTTTCCTTTATTATTTGTTTTATTCATTTACTCTGGTGGTGGGCAATTTCTGATTGATTCAATTATCGCAGATATTTCTAATTCTAGAAATCGTTGATTTTAAAATTAATAATTGATATAATAAGTACTCAATAAATCATTAAGGAATCTATAATGCATGTTTCTCAATTAAAAACTGGTTTAAAAGTAAAAATTGATATTAAAGAAGGTATGGAAGTTATTGGTGGTGAAGATCTTGAGGGATTTGTTACTGCTTTTTTTGGAAATAAACCTAAAATTCAACAATGGATGAAAGACTATAATCTTTTTGAACATAAACCAGGCGCATTCTCACATGCTTTAGCTGTGA
>CEUY01067889.1_pt1 | contig 23173 bp, 16 predicted proteins | sample 361481 | NCBI WGS metagenome assembly CEUY01 (sample SAMEA2622737, study PRJEB7988) | marine metagenome | isolation source: saline water (ENVO:00002010), including | reverse complement strand
GAGGTGCGAGCGGCAATGGCTGGTTACCTATTAAGACGTTGGAATGTGGACTGTACCGAGCTGGGTACGTTGAAAGGTCCAGAATATCAACTTTGGCTTCAAAACCGTTTTACGCTCAACAATGTGCAAAACTTGGCTATTGCACCGGGGTATCAAGCTAAAGGTAGCGGAAGCGGAGGTGGTAATTGATCCTTCATTGCACCAAAAAGCTTTATGCAAAGCTACCTGAAAAGGTGAAAGCTGCAGAGCAACCCGCGACAGCTATAGGCATTCAGGCGCAGTGGCTAAACTGGCACGCAAACCTCATCACTATTCAGCGCAGACAGTGTATCATCGCGGTGCATGATGCCACACGTTTTACCTTATTCATTCCATGCTTAACCAAGAAAGACTTCGCAAACCTTGATTGGTATTTTAACGATGTGTTTATTAACACCTTGTTGAAAAGTGATATGCCGCCTGAGTTGGTGAATGCCGCTGCGACGAACTACCAACCACTTACGTTCGATACAATCTGTAATCGTTCGGTACAAGGTACGATGAATCAGGTAGCTCAGGAAATTGATTATGGGTTGTATTACAAGAACACGTCGGTAGCGGAAATCTGCCCGTACAGATACAGCGCAGATTTAAGCCACAGGCCGTGCGGCGTAAAAGGTAAGAAAGATTATATTTGGCCAGATAGAGAAATGGCCCAGCTTCTAAAAACATTAGATACAAAAAATAACAATGCTGCAGAGCAACTGCACTAAACAAGGAAGAGATGTATGTCAGCAGTTAAAAAACTAAACATCGTCGATATAGAAAACGGGCTTGAAGAGCTAGCGAATAGAAACTTATCACCAGCAGAGTATGGGAAAGAACTCATTGCATTGTTTAGTTCTTCAGCAACGCTTAAACGATTGGGTACAAGTAAGGCGAATACATCTGAATTTGAAAATGGGCTGTTGTGGCGCGAGAAAATTCATTATGTCCCATGCGCTCTAGGACAACTTAACGCAACTATTGACGCGGTTAAAAAGTCCGATAAAACACTCAAAGCCAAAGTAAGACTGGTGGTAGTTAACGATGGCTCTCACATTCTTGTTTACGATAGAAAGTATGACGAGCTGACAGACTGCACTATCGATAAGATTAAAGATGAACCTCAACTGTTCTTGCCATTGGCCGGGCAAGAAGGCTTTCGTCGAGAAGTAGAAAGTGAAGTCGACATCAAAGCTACTGGTAAACTGGCTAAAGTCTACGATGCGCTTATTGAGAGGAATCCTGAGTGGCTGGAAGGTGATAAACGCCATGCACTTAACCACTTCATGACGCAGATAATCTTCTGTTTGTTTGCAGAAGATACCGGTATTTTCCCGAAAGATATTTTTACAAAAGCACTGAAAAACCGCGCGGGTAGTGACGGAGAGCATGCAACCCAAGTTATTACCGAAATCTTTGGCGTTTTAGATTTAGATGAACCTCATCGTAAAGATATCGCCCCTTGGCTAGCTGAGTTTCCGTATGTAAACGGTGGGCTTTTTAGTGGGGAAGCTCTTGTTCCAGTATTTACCTCGAAAGCATATCGATACCTTTTGGAAACTGCGGCGCTGGATTGGAAACATATCAATCCCGATATTCTTGGATCAAGCATCCAAGCAATTGTTGACCCGACGATGCGCGGCAATTTGGGTATGCACTACACTTCAGTGCCCAATATTCTTAAAACATTAGAGCCGCTATTTCTCAACGAACTTCGAGATGAATTGCTCAAGGCAAGACATTCCAAAAAGCAGATTAATGCTTTCTTAGAGCGTTTATCAAAGATTGTCGTTTTTGATCCCGCCTGCGGCAAACGTTACATACCAACTTTTAATAACACACCATACATGATTCAATGGTGACAATTTAAGCCGCTCCATGCTCAGAAGTTATTTCTTCCTCAACGGCATTGAGTCATTGAAGGAGGAAATGAATGGCTAGCCTTGAGCATATCGACTATAGGCCCCATCGAGCAGAAATATCATATGACTCGTTGCAGTGGGCTCCATTAAAAAGACCGCCCATCAGAAATCTTCCACAAATAATCTGGGAAGATAATTCAACCTGGACAGAAGCTAACCTTTGGGCACTAAATCAAGCTGAATCTTCAAAACGGGATTTGAAAACCGTTCGATCCAATATGTCTCACTTGCTCGCTTATGCTAAATGGCTAGAAGCAGAGTCAATTACGTGGTGGCATTTTCCTGAGCGAGAAAGTGAGCGCTGTCTTGTTCGCTTCAGAGGAGCACTTATAACAGCTCGAAATAGTGGCGAGCTCGCTCCTAGTACGGTATCGCAAAGGATGGCAGCAGTAATTCGGTTTTATAAATGGGCAAAGTCGCGTCGACTAATTTCACCAGAGTGGCCAATGTGGGAGCAGCGATTAGTCGGAGTCAAAATAACAAATTCCTTCGGGCTTGAGCATACTATGCGAGTTGCTTCAACCGACCTTGCTATTCCCAATCGAAAAGTAGCCGGCGCCATACAACTTGAGGATGGCCTTCTTCCAGTAACAGTTTCTGCAATGAGCGAAATACTTACCCTAGCAGATAGCTGCTCTACCGCAGAGCTTTCGTTAATGCTACGTGTTGGTTTCTTCACAGGGTTACGCATTGGCTCAATTACCGATCTAAAAGTTCAAACTCTTCACAACGCAACGATGGTTCCAGGGGGCGGTTGGAAACGATTGGCCGTTGGTCCTGGTGCTCAACCTCCGATATCGACAAAATTTGGAGTTTCTGGTTCAGTGCCGATTCCCAATGAGCTCCTTGAAACACTTATTGCTTATTCAATGAGTACGAGACGGCTAAAGCGCCAAGCCTTCTCAACTCAAGAAGACCAGGACCTTCTATTTCTTACACGCTATGGAAATTCGTATAACGGAGATAGTAGCCGAGCGATTAATGTGGAAATGTCTCGTCTCCGAGCGGCGGGTAAAAAAGCGGGGCTACATGTGCTTCGCGGCTTCCACTTCCATCGCACTAGAGCTACTTTTGCCACTGAGTTAATGCGCGTAGCGCTAGAGTTTATGCCTGTTGGTGATGCCATTCAGTTTGTTAGAGAGGCATGTCTGCACAGAGATGAAGCTACAACAATGAAATATATTAAGTTTATAGAGGCAAACAAAGCAATGGCAGATGCTGCCGACGCATTTTCGGAAGCCTTCATGGGATTGGCTAGAGGACGTGATAATGTATGAATTAAGTCTAACTTTCCCAGACATGAGTCTAGGTACGCATCAGATTCCCTGGAATCTCAATATATTGCTTCATAACGGTGCTGCATGTATACCAAGAAAAAAAGCTATGGAAATAATAAATAATTCTTCATCTGAGAATATTGATGCTATTCGCATACCAGCTGTATGTGCATTCCATGAAGCTATTTCTAGCATGATCAAACAGGGACGTTCTCGCGCTCTTATTGAGTCTAGTTTGGAGGTGCTTTGGAGATTTTATTCATGGGCAGAAACCAACTCACTAAGCATGTCTCAGGAAGACGTGGTAGTTAATTTCAAGAGATGGTCAGAACACCAATTATATAGATCGAAAGTTACAAAGGAGGTGTCTGAAATATACGCTTACAGGCAGACTTCGAAGTTAGCTAATCTTATAGCAAGAGCCTTAAAGCTACCAGGCTCAAAGCCTGGTGGCGCACTTTTGATGCAAACAAGAATCAGAAAACCGAGCTCAAAAAAGCGCGTAATGACAAGCAGTGCGGACAAGCAAAACCTCAGCAATACATTTGAGTTTGGTCATTGCTTGCGTTCGATTTGTGACGCTTTGGATATTCCGACAGTTAGAGGACGACTACCAATCCGGATAGCGTTGCAAAACGGCAAAACCTTAGTGGTGGCTGGAAGTCTTCTCAATACGGAGTTGGATTTAGAATCTATTGAGTGTAAATCGGTAAGAAAAAATGCCGAAAGGGCCAGAGCGCCATTGGCAGAAAACGAGAGCATTTTCGCTCGACATAAAAGGTCAGGGATACTGAATTTACGGATAGAATCAGAACTTTTGATATTCATCGCCCAAACTGGGATGAATCTGACTCAGGCATCTTCTCTTGAGAGAGAATCTTATCGATGGAAATCTAACGGAGATGATCTTGAGGTTTTCCGCGTATATAAAGGGCGGCGTAGCGGAGAAGCAATTTTTCGCTGTTATCGCTCTTATAAAGAACATCTCCAACGGTATTTTAAATGGCTTCGCGATATTGGGTTTACAGAACACGACAAAAGATTATTTCCTTTACAAAGTCGAGGCATGATTCGCGCAAAAGAGTCAAAAGTTAGATTTTACACATTGAAAGACTCTTTTAAGAAAATCAACATTTCATTTTTGGGGCCCCAGGAGATTCGGAAAACTAGGGTGAATTGGTTATTAAGGCGAAATAACAACCTCGAACTAACGGCGGAGCAAATGGCCCATGACAAGGAAGTACTTTTACGTGATTATCACAGGCCTCACCATCAGCTAGCAGCATCAGAAATAGTCAGGTTTCACGGCTCAACAGATCCTTTCTATAAACCGCCAGGTCCTGGATTGTGCGTCGACAAAGGTCGTTCCGAAGAATTACTCTATAGTATGCCCAAAGATGCACCAAAACCAGATTGCATCAGCCCAGAAGGTTGTCTTTTTTGTACTAAGCATCGCGATGTTATGACCCAAGATTATTGCTGGAAGCTTGCCTCGCACGCAAAGATAAAGAGCTTAGAAACCAATCTCTACAAACCATCAGAAAGACAAGAACTTCATCCAGCGTATCGGGTAATTGATAGAATAAACGAAAAGCTTGAAACTATTGCTTCTGGAAGCGAGATACGAGCCATGTGGGTAAGCGAAGCTCGAGATCTAATCCGTGCTGGCAGATATCATCCTTATTGGCGTGGCCATATAGAATTGATGGAGATAATTGCATGAATCTGGCTTACTTCCCAGGGTTGCAGATTGATACTGCCTACACAAAATCAGATGCTTTGAATTTTAAGCCTGAAAGCTGGCCCCCTGCCCCTGACTTCCCCGTTGTAATAGACGCCTATGGCGATATTGTTTCTCGATACGGTGACGTGAGATGGGATCTTTCTGCTTGGGCGGGCCACACTCTCACTATCTATTTTGGGGATGGGCCTGGACAGGGAAAAAAAGTAAGCCCGGCAAATGCGGAGTTATTGCGTAAGATTGTAGCCTGGTGGCTCTGGGGGGAGGCGGCTATACGGTCTCCTAAAGCATTAGTATATAAGTTTGAGACGATAAAACCGCTCTTTGTAGCATGCACTGATGCCGGAATTCTGGCTACCGAGCTCTATAGGTTTCCTAAGATTATTGAGAACCTCGGCAGATATTATAAGCAACGTTCAAATCGCCTAATTGAATGTCTTCATTCATTATTTATCTCAAGAGACGTTTTGGGGTTCTCTGTAATCGATGAAAGTGGAATAAAGTTACTTAGTAGTGTTTTAACAACTACCGATTCAACTCAGACTGCATATATACCAGTTAGGATATGGAGTTATCAAATATCAAGACTTAAAGAATGTTTAGATGACTTTTTGTTACACCAACAAAAGATAGAAGCCTGTTTTGAATTTTGTTTATCGGCTTATGCCAGAAATGCAGGCGGTGACTTATCCAATGCATTCGGTGGCTTGAGGAGTGATGCCCCTTTTCGGAAATCGCGAGGGCTGGGCGACAGTAGGTCTGGTAAAGTATTTTATGGTTCCTTTCAAGAAACTGCTGAAGAATATGAAATATCTGATTTATTAAGTCGTTGGGTATTGTTTAACGATTCTACAGGGATAAGAGCTATATCCACATACTTAACTATGATTAGTAATGTTGGATTAGCATATATATTGAACTTCTCTCTTATGCGAGTAGAAGAGGGATCAAGGTTACGAGCAAATTGCTATGAGATAGAGCCTAATCAGCTGGGCGATGAAATTCACACGCTCAAAGGCGTAACAACCAAAACTATTGAAGATAATGATGCTCGGTGGATTGTTTCACCTACTACGGAAATTGCTGTAAAAGCGATGAGAGCTGTGGCAAAGCTAAGGCTGAAAGCTGCAAAACATAACCCGCATTTAAGACTGACTAAAGATGACATTGAAAACCCACTGTTACAATCATTAGCGCATGAACCTTGGAGCCCAAAAGCCCCGCGCTCTAAGTCAATAAAAGCCTTCAAAAAAATCCGTTCATATGGAGATGTTTGGAATATGTGGCCGAAGCTCTTTAATGAAAGTAAGCTGAGGATTACAGAAGCCGATGTCGAATTGGCAAACAGGATGACATTTGGTCTTGATCCTGAAAAGTACTCAGTGGGCAAAATTTGGCCTCTATCGTGGCATCAGTTGCGTCGTACTGGAGCTGTAAACATGCTTGCAAGTGGATTAGTAACGGAAGCATCTCTTCAATATCAGTTGAAACATGCCTCTCGCGCTATGAGCCAATACTATGGAAAGAACTTCTACCGTCTCAAAGAACCTTTGAATGCTTCTGCACGCGACTATTACTTGCGTGAAATGTATCAATCAATGGTTAGGGAGTTTAAAGCTCTCCAATCTGAGCAGCATTTCTCGCCCTTTGGAAAGGCGTACACACATCAAATAATCAATGAAATATCCGAGAAAGACCACGTTCAGTTACTCAAAGCCGCGAAAAAGGGGCAACTCAGTTATCGCCAAACATTTCTCGGTGGCTGCGCAAATTCAGGACCGCCCTGTCCACTAGGTGGAATTAGTAATATCAGTTCCTGTATGGGGTATGGCAATAATAAACCTTGCGCCTCAGTTTTGTTAGATAAGGCCAAGTTGCCAATGATTAAGCAACTTAAAAATGTGTTAAACACTCAGCTTATAGAGGCTTCACCTAGCTCCCCTTTGTATGAGTCTTTAAAATCACAATTGGAATCAGCAGAGCGTGCAATCTATGCAATCGAAAATAAGTAAAACAAGAAAGGTTAGTAAGGCTGAATTGAAATTTAGGGAAGCGTTTGAACGTTTAAAAGCTGGAAAGCCTAACATCATGCCAAAAGGTACACCAATGAGTCAGAATAATGTTGCTAGAGAGGCGGGGGTAGATCCCTCCGCACTACGGCGAGCTAGATTTCCGGAACTGGTCTCGGATATTCAAGCCTGGATTGAAGTCCAAAAAGATGAGGCTCCGCAGGTCACTAAAAGACAGATGATGCTTTCGCGCAGGTCACGAAACCGAGAACTACGTGAAAAGATCCAATCATTGAAAGAGCAGCGAGACAAGGCTTTGGGGCTGTTATTAGATGCCCAAACTCGCTTAGTAGAATTGACCCTTGAAAACCAAAGGCTACGAGCTCAGCAGCCTTTAAGTGACGTCCATTACATATCTGGTTCCAAAAAAACTTAATGGTGAAAGTTTACAAGCTGAGAAGTCAATAAACTCAGCAGGCAACTAGTTCAACTTCCATCTTGAATCTACAGTGCGCCAGTAACTTAATCGAACTTTATAAGATCCAATTGTATTCATATGTTGAACCTTTCTTTAGCGATTTACTGATTGCAACATGCGAAAGTATGTGTGGAATGATCAGAATAAAATTAAGTACAGAGATTTTATCTTACTTTAGTTTTTTGGTCTCGAAGTAATATTTTTATAGCTGTAGCTAGTATCTCGCGTTCATGAGTGACTACTTGGAGTTCGTTTTCCAGTCTAGCAGCGATGAATTTATCTTTGTTGGTCCTCGAACTGATTCGCTCATTTTTTAGCCAGTTGTATATGGTGCTTCTTGATATGTCCAATTCTATTGCAACTTCCGAAGGACTTCTTCCTAGATGAAGAACATTTTTCAACGCTAGATCTTTCAATGAGTCAGGGTATCTATTATTCAAAGCCATCTCCGATACGGAACTTAGTATTCCTAAGTATACAGTGTTTGATTAAACTTAGAGAATCTAAGTACTATTGGTAAAGATTATGAAGGCCACTTGCAAGCTTCACCTAACCCGATTCCTTCTCGCCTTAGGCATGCGAGAAAGTTACAAGGAATTTCACAGAAAGAACTCGGTAAACGGATTGGTTTGGATGAGAGTTCCGCTAGTAGCCGAATGAACCACTATGAGAAAGGCAGACATGTGCCTGATATTCAGACCCTAAAAAAAATAGCAGATGAACTAAAGGTTCCCCTTGCTTACTTTTTTTGTGAGTCAGAACTTTCAGCAGAACTTAGTTGCTTAATTGCTAATTTGAGTGACGAGGAAAAAGTAAAATTGTTAAATTCATTAAAAAAGAAGCAGCTTTAGTTCTTGGCTAGAGCTATATTGATGGACCCCTTCAGTAGGTTTCGAAGTGTTCGAAATTTCAAATAAATTCTAAAAAATTCTTTTGTTAGTTGTAAGGCCTGAGCTTATTTATCCATTTTTTCTGTAGTGAATTTTTACCGAAAAAATCCAAATCTTAGAAGATATCGGAATTCATGGAGGGAACAGCAATAGGTTTATCGTAAAGCGATCGATTATTCATGAACCTACCAGAGCTACTCCAATAAATGTATTTAAATCTAATTTAAGCTTTTAAAATCCATTCATTTCCGCTTTGGTTTCAAAGGGCTCTAAACAATGCAAAATTACGACAACATTGCTCATTGAGTTACAACCTTGTACTATTTCGACACGCTAATGTAACTTTTATAGAGTGCAGAATACTCATATGACTGAGCAAATAATGACCGTCAAGGATGTCGCGTCGTATCTCAAGCTCAACGAGCGAACAGTTTACCGTATGGCAACGTCATCGAAGATACCAGCTTTTAAAGTTGGTACATCTTGGCGCTTCAAGCGCGAAGACATCGAATCGTGGATAGAAGAACAAAGGAATGATAAACAATAATGGAAATTAAGAACGGTATTAAATAGCAAAACCAGGCGGCCACGTTTGACAGCGAACTAAATAACACAACTTTTCTTGGCACAGTCATTCTGTTCTAACAAGTTTTTTGTCGGTACAGTTTTAATCCGCTGATTCACGAGTTAAAGCAGCAATACTCATTTTTGCTGAGTTCGTTTCGCTAGGTTTAAAAATATTGTTCCTGTACCCGAAGTTCGCCAGCAATGTTTTGATACCAAAATGAATATCTGGAATAGCTTTTCAGAAATATCGCCAGAAATTCTGGCAGCGAATTGTAGAAGCAGGATACAGAGTAAAAGTGAGGAAAAACAGTGAAGAAGGTCATCCAGGAAATGGATAGTAAAAGCATGGACATCGTCGCCGAAAACATCGGCAAACTCAAAGAGCTTTTTCCTGATGCGATTGTAGAAGGCAAAGTAGACTTCGAAGCATTAAAGGGATTGCTCGGCAACTATGTTGAAAGCCGCGAGGAGCGTTATAGCTTCACTTGGAATGGCAAAAGCAAAGCCCGAATGTTAGCACAGAGTTCAAGCACAGCTACACTGCGGCCCTGCAAAGAAGAATCTGTTGATTGGGACACTACCAAAAACCTCCTAATCGAAGGCGATAACTTAGAAGTGCTCAAGCTTTTACAGAAGAGTTACCATAAAAAAGTCAAAATGATCTATATCGACCCTCCATATAATACGGGTAAAGACTTTGTTTATAAGGATAATTTTAAGGACAATATTGCCAACTACAAAGAGATTACTGGTCAAGTCGATGGAGAGGGGCGAAATCTATCCAGTAACCCAGAAACCAACGGCCGATTTCATACGGATTGGCTAAATATGATGTACCCACGCCTTAAGCTCGCAAGAAACTTATTGCAAGACGATGGTGTGGTGATGGTTAGTATAGATGATGCTGAGTTTGCAAATTTAAAAGAGCTCTGCTGTGAAATATTTGGAGAAGAGAATTTTGTTGCCACCCTAATATGGGAAAAAGGGCGAAAAAATGATGCAAAGTTAATTTCTGTCGGCCACGAATATATTCTTGTCTTTGCGAAGAAAAAGTCCTTCTTGCAGCAGAGAAACGTAAGATGGAGAGAGACGAAGCCAGGCGCAAAAGAGATTCTTGACGAATATTTGCGGCTTAGGAAGCTTTTTAAGGATGATAATTTAGCTGTAGAGAAAGGGATTAGGGAGTTCTACGCATCGCTTCCTGCAAAACACCCTTCAAAAAAACACGTCCGGTATAATAAGGTCGATGATAATGGGGTTTGGAGAGACGACAACATGTCTTGGCCTGGCGGTGGAGGGCCAACATATGACGTAATTCATCCGGACACTGGTATTGCTTGTGCGGTTCCTGAGGGCGGATGGCGTTACGGAACAATTGAAAAAATGGAGGAAATGATTCGAATAGGCAAAGTTGTATTTAGGGACGATCATACCGAACCACCGATTCGTAAAACCTATCTTGTAGAAGTCGATAATGTTGATACTCAAGATGATGAGGACGCAGTTGACGATGATAACGAAGACTTGCCTATTCAAGTAGCTGGAAGCTATTTCTACAGGAGTGCGTTGCAAGCCAGTAATGAATTAGTTCAACTCTTTGGTAAGAAAGTATTCAATAATCCAAAAGATAGAGAAGTTCTTGCGCGATGGATTGGTTACGTTGGAACCAAAGATGACGATATTGTTATCGATTTCTTTGCAGGCTCAGGCACTACAGGTCACGCAGTGTTGGACCTTAATTTATCCAATGACTCTTCAATTCGCTATATTTTAGTCCAGTTACCAGAAACTATTCTTCCTAAGTCGAAGGGAGCTAAGCCTGCAATATCTTTCCTAAAAGACCTCGGCCGCCCATGTGTTGTTTCAGAGTTAACCAAGGAACGTTTGAGAAGAGTTGCTAACAACATAAGAGAACAAAATCCAAGTTATAGAGGTGATCTAGGCTTTAAGGTATTCAAACTCGATTCTACCAATATCAAACCGTGGGAATTGGATTTTGATTTCACAGAGCGGGATTTAGAAGATCAGATATCAAATATCAAAAACGGGCGCGAAGAAGTGGACGTGCTCTACGAGATACTTTTGAAATACGGTCTGGACTTAACATTACCAGTCACCGAACATCTCATTGAAGGGAAAAGAGTTTTTAATATAGGCAAGGGAGAGCTTATTGTATGCCTTTCTGACGATATCACTCTCGATGCGGTGATAGGTATCGCTAATCTTAAAGATGAACTGAATCCTAAAGTCATGCGTGTAGTATTTAAAGATGCTGGATTTGAAGACGATGTGGTGAAAACAAACGCATTACAGATTCTTAAGCAGGCAGGAATTAAAGAAGTAAGGAGTTTGTAGTATGGGCATGGAAATTCAATTCGATGATGATCTCGATTATCAGCTTCAAGCGATTGATTCGGTAACTGGTGTGTTTGCAGGACAAGAAATCTGCAAGACTAATTTTACTGTTGCCCCGCTGCAATCCTGGGAGCAAGGAACACTATTTAACGATACTAAGAGTGATAACTTGGGTATAGGTAATGACTTACGACTGATGGATGAAGATATCCATGCCAATATCCGTAAAATACAGTTAAAAAACGGCCTTGCTCCGTCAGAATCTTTTGACTCCAAAGATGGTATTCACTTAACGGTGGAAATGGAAACTGGAACGGGGAAAACTTACGTTTATCTTCGTACAATTTTCGAAATGAACAGGCTCTATGGCTTTACCAAATTTATTATAGTTGTGCCGTCGATAGCTATTAAAGAGGGGGTGCAGAAGTCCTTAGATATCACGTCTTCTCATTTTAAAAAGCTGTTCGAAAACGTGACATTTGACTACTTTACTTACGATTCAAGTAAACTTTCAGAAGTGCGCAATTTTGCAATAAGCCCTGATATTCAAATTATGGTGATTAATATCGATGCTTTCCGGAAAAGCTTTGCAGATCCTGAAAAAGAAAGCAAAGCTAACATCATCCACCGTGCACACGATCGCATGACAGGCGCTAAGCCGATTGAATTCATTCAGCAAACAAATCCAGTTGTAATTGTCGATGAGCCACAGAGCGTTGATACCACGGACAAGAGTAAAGAAGCAATAGGCTATCTTAACCCCATGTGCACTTTACGTTATTCTGCAACGCACGTTGAAAAGCATCACATGCTTTACAAGCTTGACTCAGTCGACGCTTATGCCCAGAGGTTGGTTAAGCAAATCGAAGTCGCAGGCATTGAAATGAAAGATGCCCACAACAAGGCATATATCAAACTAATCAGCGTCAAAAATGAGAACAGTCAAAATGTCGCAAAAATTGAAATCGATGCGCGCTTAAAGAATGGCAACATCAAACGTAAGACCGTTAAGGTAAAAAGTGGGGCTGATTTACTTGATGCCAAATATAGCGGAGGCCGCGATGTGTATGACGGCTACATTATTGATGACGTTTATTATGAAGAGGGAAATGAATATATTAGCTTTACTAGTAAGCCAGATATTCTGAAACTGGGCCAAGCACTTGGCGAAGTTGATCCAGATGAGTTTAAACGCCTACAGATTCGTAAAACCATAGAAGAGCATCTCGACAAGGAATTACGTCTGCGTCCCCAAGGCATTAAAGTGCTGAGCTTATTCTTTATTGACAAGGTTGCAAATTACCGCAAGTACGACAAGAAAGGAAAACCGCAACTAGGCAAATTTGCTCTAATGTTTGAAGAAGAATATGAACGCGCTATTCGTAAGCCGAAGTATAGTCGGTTATTTGAGGGAATTGATTTGGATGCAGCCTTGGAAGGTGTGCATAACGGCTATTTCTCTGTTGATAAGAAGAAAGATAGTTCAGGCAACGAGATGGTGAAAGATTCATCAGGTAAAACTGCCGCAGATGAAAGTGCCTATAACTTGATTATGAAAGATAAAGAGAAATTACTTAGCTTCGACTCGAAGCTTAAATTTATTTTCTCTCACTCGGCATTAAAAGAAGGATGGGATAATCCCAACGTATTCCAGATATGCACATTGAACGAAACTAGTTCAGTGATTAAAAAGCGTCAAGAGATTGGTCGCGGTTTGCGAATCTGTGTTAATCAAAAAGGCGAAAGAGTACATGGTTTTGAGGTAAATACCTTAACCGTTATGGCAAATGAATCTTATGAGCAGTTTGCAGAGGACTTACAGAAAGAAATTGAAAAAGAGGAAGGCATTAAGTTTGGTGTCGTAGAGAAACACTTGTTTGCTAATATAGTTGTTCCAGTAGACGAACAGAATTGTGAATATTTAGGTACAGAGGCTTCGACACAGCTTTGGAAACACTTACACAAAGAAGGCTATATCGACAGTAAAGGTAAGATTCAGGATGGCCTCAAAATTTCATTAAAGAATGGTAGCCTGCTTTTACCTGAAGAGTTTCAATCCCATGACGAAAAAATTATTTCAGTGTTGAAGAAGGTTTCAGGCAGTCTGAATATTAGAAATCGTGATGATAAAACTAACTTGTCCCTAAACAAAGCGGTATACCTTAGCCCCGATTTTCAGGCGCTATGGGACCGTATTAAATACAAAACTACGTTTCGCGTAGACTTCGACGTCAACACATTAATTGATAAGTGCGCCGAGGACATCAAGATCAATTTGCAGGTAGGCAAGGCACGTTTCACTTACCGCAAAGCGAAAACTGAAATTGATCGGGGGGGAGTAAATACCAAACAGGTTCAGCAAACAACCAGCGTTTATGAACCTCGAGCGTTTGAATTGCCAGATCTCATCACTTATTTGCAAAACGAAACTAACCTGATGCGCCGCACTATTGTAGCCATAATTAATAAGAGTGGTCGACTGGATTCCTTCAAGAACAATCCTCAAAAATTTATCGAGCAGGCCGCCAATATTATAAAAAGTCAGATGCGCTTGTTCATTGTCGAAGGTATCAAATATCAAAAAATAGGTAACGACGAGTTTTACGCTCAGGAGCTATTTCAACAGCATGAGTTGTTTGGCTACCTGAAAGACAACTTGGTTAAAGCCGAAAAATCAGTTTTTGACTATGTGATTTACGATTCAGATACCGAGTATGAATTTGCCTCAGCTTTCGAAGATAACGTGGATATTAAGCTATATACTAAACTTCCTGACTGGTTCAAAATCGATACTCCGTTAGGTGGTTATAATCCGGACTGGGCGGTACTAATTGAAAAGGATGGAGTAGACAAACTCTATTTTGTTGTGGAAACAAAGAGTACTCTGCTTTCAGCAAAACGTCGTCCAGAGGAAAACGCTAAAATAAAATGTGGTCACGCGCACTTTGAAGCTCTCGGTGATAATGTGAAATTTACAGTTTCAGATTCTATGGACGATTTTTCAAGCCAGTATGTTTGATTAAATAGCGCTCTTTTAATATTACTAATAATCTGAAAAGGAAGTCAGCATGAAACTTATATTAGACCTAGAAAATTGTTATGGAATTAATAAACTGGTGAAGGAATTAGACTTCACCAGGGATGGTGATGTTGGCGGCGTTTGTTCATTGTACGCACCCAATGGGACATTAAAAACATCACTGGCTAAGGCGTTGAAGGATATTGAAGAGTCCAAGGTTTCAAAGGACATTATCTTTCCTGAACGAGAAACAAAGCGACTTGTTAGCTTAGATGACCAACCTCTCGATACTAATCACATAATGGTTATTAATTCATACGACGAAAGTTATAGTTCTAAGCAAGTCTCCACTCTATTAGTAAACGAAGTCTTAAAACGTGACTATGACGAAGCTTTAAAAGAAGTCGATGATAAAAGAGCTCTATTAATAAAGGATTTGGCGAAGGTATCTGGAAAGCAGAATAAAGCTATTCCAGAACTTATCAGTGAAGCATTTGATCGTCCCGAAAAAGAATTCCTAGACCTTTTGACAGAGCTAAAGCATCAATGTACACAAGACTACTCTAGTCTCGCTGATTTTAAGTACGGCGACCTTTTCAATCCTAAGGTCTTGGATCTTGCCGCTAAAGACAGCTTTGATCAGGAGTTGACTGAATATGTTGAAACCTACGAAAAGCTAATTAACGAATCAACTGTTTTATCAAGGAATTTTAATCACCAGAAAGCTGGGACAGTTTCAAAAAGTCTCTCACATACCGGCTTTTTTGATGCATCTCATAGCGTAAATATTTCAATTAATGGTCAGAAGCAAGAAGTAACATCAAATGACCGATTAAATGAAATTTTACAGGAAGAACAAAATAAGATTTTTCAGAACCCAGAGCTAAAAGAAAAGTTCAGTAAGGTTGATAAAAAGCTATCAACAAAGGAGACTCAGGCATTTCGAGATTTTATTTCTGAACACCAAGAATTGTTGCCAGAGTATAAGGATGTAAAAAGTTTTAAGAAAAAGCTGTTCACTGGCTACCTCCAGTCATGTCATTCAAGTTGGGAAAGTCTTGTATCGACCTACAAGTCAAACCAAGAACGAGTTAAATACATTATCGATCAAGCGAAGCAACAGGAAACTATATGGAAGGGCGTTGTAGACATTTTCAATAAACGTTTTTCTGTCCCATTTAAGCTTAGGGTAGATAATCAGGATGACGTCATTCTTAACGATGCTGCCCCATCTATTGAATTTGACTTTGATGATGGACGCGGAGAGATAAAGAAGGTTGAACACCATACTTTGCTAGACACGCTTAGCCAAGGCGAGAAACGCGCACTTTATATTCTAAATGTTTTATTTGAAATTGAGGCCAAAAAAAGCGCGGGCGCACCGGTGTTGATTGTGATAGACGATATTGCCGACTCTTTTGATTATAAAAATAAGTACGCTATTGTTGAGTATCTTCGTGACATCGCGCAAGTATCACATTTTTATCTTTTAATTCTTACACATAACTTCGATTTTCACAGAATTATAGGTGGCCGAATCATTGGAAGTAGAAGCGATGACGCACGCCGGAGACGAGTGTTGGCAACTAAAACGTCGACTGAAATAAAGCTTAATTCAGAAAAGTATCAAAATGATGTTTTCGTAGCTTGGAAAAGAGGTTTTCATCAAAATGAATCTTATATGCTTGCCAGCATTCCGTTTGTAAGAAACCTTGCTGAATATTGCGGGCATAAAACTCATTACTTAACACTTACATCATTGCTTCATCTAAAGACGAATAGTCAAAATATAACTGTCCAAAATCTGCAAGAGATATATCGTGTCGTACTTGTTGATAAGCCTGATTTAATTCTACCTGACCCCACAGTTCGTGTGATTGACAAGATAGTCCAAAAGGCCGACGAATTATCAAATATAGCTCTTGAGTCTCCAGAACTTGAGTCCAAAGTTATCGTTGCAATGGCTATCCGATTGAAAGCAGAAGAATTCATGATTGCACAGATTAATGATCAAGAATTCGTTGACGGTATAGAATCAAATCAAACGCGAGAGCTGTTTGATAAGTATATTGAAATATATTCTGAACAAGAAGAAAAAATACTCTTACTAGATCAGGTAAATCTAATGACCCCTGAGAACATACATTTGAATTCATTTATGTATGAACCGATTCTCGATATGTCAGCTCACCGTCTTTACAGCTTATATAACGAGGTGAAGCAACTCGGAAATTAATTGTAACGCCTTGAGCCAGAGGCCTGCTGCAAGATGGTAGAGCTTGACTGTGAAGTGGTGACAAAAATACTTAAATGTCACTACTTATAGAAGTCTTCTATGGACAATTTAGGAACCCATGTCTTGTTAGGAATGCTGGCCCTAGAAGATTGTCACTAGTATTTAATGTTACGGATAGTGTGGGAGTGGCAACTTTCTTGTAATAGCCTACCGCGAACTGAGGAAGTTAGAACTGCAGGCTCTCGATGCGCTTAGAGACTTGGAAGGCGGAGCGTCATTAGCGTTCGGATTTAGCTCGGTGATTTCGCTGTCAAACTTCTATGGAATTGAGTATGCAGATTTCGCGGCTGAAACAGCGAAATTGGCTTTGTGGATTGCAGAATATCAACAGAATGCAAGATTCAGAGCTGCGTTTGGAACTGAAATTCCAGCATTACCTTTGAGAGACTCTGGAAAAATCCTTTGTGCGAACTCTTTGGCGGTTGAATGGTCTGAATTTTGCTCCCCAACTGACGATAAACAAGTCTTTCTAGCGAGTAATCCTCCTTATCTAGGCTCTACTTGGATGGATGCTGAACAAAAAGGGGACATCGCAAGACTTTTCAAGCCATATTCAAATAATTACAAAACTCTAGACTATGTTTGTGGTTGGTTGATAAAAGGCAGCGAGTACTGCGCACAGCACGGGGCATTCTTGGCATTTGTTTCAACAAACTCGGTTGTTCAAGGAAGTCATGTTCCTATCCTATGGCCGATTCTTGACACGATCGGTATCTCCATTGTTTTTGCTCATAAATCATTTAAATGGAAAAACAATGCTGCCAACAACGCGGGTGTAACATGCGTAATTCTTGGACTGGGAAAAGATAGCTCGAAGACCAAATTTTTATTCGACGAATTCGAAGGAAAAGCTTGTGAAAACATTAATGGTTATCTATTAGATGCACCTAACATAGTAATAAAAAAGTCTGGCAAACCAATAAGCAAAGTTCCAGAAATGGAGTATGGTAATAAGCCAGTTGATGGAGGTAACTTAATTCTTAGTGAGGCGGAAAAAAATCAGCTCGTAGAAAAGTATCCGAAATCAAAAGAAATAATTAAGAAGTTTATCGGCTCGAACGAGTTGATAAAAGGAACTAAACGTTATTGTCTTTGGATTGATGAAGCCCAATTGGATTTCGCTACATCCATTCCTGAGGTACGATGCCGGATTGAGGCGTGCAAAGAAATGCGTCTTAACAGTCGAGACTCTGGAGCAAGGAAACTAGCTCAGGTACCTTATCAATTCAGAGAGTTCAGAGAAGCAAAGAAGGACTTGTTTGTGGTACCAAGCGTATCCTCTGAAAATAGAGAATACCTGCCTGTTGATTTACGTCAAAACGATACCGTCATATCCAACCTTGCTTTTGGTATTTATGATTCTGACGAGTGGGTTCTAGCGATAATCTGTTCGACCTTACATTCTTTATGGGTTAGAACTGTGTGCGGGCAACTGGAAACTCGAATTAGGTATTCAAATACCTTGGGCTGGAATACTTTCCCGTTCCCATCCTTAAACGAAGAGCAGTTGTCACAGTTGAATGAGTCAGCAAGAAAAATCTTAATTGTTCGTGAAAAGCATTTCCCAAAATCTATCGCAGATCTTTACGATAAAGAGAGTATGCCAGCTGATTTAAAATCTGCACACAATGCGAATGATCTCCTTCTTGAGAAATTTTATAGGGAAGAACCTTTTGATACTGATGAAGAAAGGCTAGAACACCTTTTTAATAGATATGTTCAAATGACGCAAGGGAGAACAAAATGACCGGGAATGTCACGGCTGTAAGAATTGACCTTGAAGCAAACCGTAAACCGATTGAATCAGACCCAATGGGTATGCGCCCGATGCAGCGCAGAGTATTCGACAAGCGCGAAGCGCAATACCTACTTATAAAGTCACCTCCTGCTTCTGGTAAGTCGCGCGCACTAATGTTTCTTGGGTTGGACAAGCTGGAAAACCAAGGCTGCAACAAGGTGATAGTTGCCGTTCCCGAAGTTTCAATAGGCTCAAGCTTTGCTGATACAGATTTAGTCAGTCAAGGTTTTTTTGCGAACTGGACAGTAAAACCTGAATGGGATTTATGTAGCCCAGGTGCAGACCATGGAGCTGGGGCCAGAAGCAAAGTTAAGAAGTTATTGGTTTTTCTTGAGAGCGATGATGTCGCTCTCGTATGCACTCATGCAACGTTACGATTTGCATTCCAAGAAGCCGGTGAAGAAGTATTCGACGACTGTGTCCTTGCTATCGACGAATTTCATCACTCCAGTTCCAGTGAAGAAAGCAAGTTGGGAGAGTTGCTTCGTTGTGTATTACAGCGAGATAAAGCTCATGTGATCGCTATGACTGGGAGCTATTTCCGAGGCGATGACATGGCTATCATGTCTGTTGAAGACGAAGCGCGGTTTACCCATGTGTCTTATACATACTGGGAACAGATGGCCGCCTACAAGCACCTTAAAACGCTTAAGATCAACTACAGTTTTTACAGTGCGCTGGATGGAAGTTACTTACAGGCATTGCCAAAAGTGTTCGACCTGTCGAAGAAAACAATCATTCATATTCCGCACCGCATGAGTCCCGAGACGGCTGGCAGCAAACATGACGAAGTCGATGCGATCATTGATATCATCGGAGATATGCAAGACGTTGAGGAAGAAACAAACTTCTATCCAGTTGTAACAAAGGATGGTCATACATTAATTGTTGCCAACCTTGTAGAGGATGACCCAGAGTTCAGAAGTAAACTGCAAGAGTCTTTACGTGATAAAACACAACAAGAGCGAGTTGACGTAATCATTGCACTGGGTATGGCAAAAGAGGGATTCGACTGGCCTCCCGCTGAACATGCAATTACCGTGGGTTACAGAGGTTCATTAACCGAGATAATCCAAATCATAGGCCGAGTCACCCGTGACCATGAAGGCAAACCAACGGCAACATTTACAAACTTAATAGCAGAGCCCCGAGCTGACGACGAGTTGGTAGTGAACGCAGTCAACCAAATGCTCAAAGCAATTTCTGTGTCTCTGGCAATGGAGCAGGCACTTGCACCTAAGTTCAAGTTCGTTCCAAAGTCGAATGATGATTCTGTTGGTAAAGGTGAACAAGACCCGACCACAGGCGAAATTGTCATTGGTGTGAAAGATCTAAAAGAACCTAAGTCAGAAAGAGCCAAGCAGATTATTGAGCAAGAAATGGACGAGCTGGTCGCAGCCGTATGCCAAAACTCTGATGTCATTAAGGCCATGGGCAATGAAGATATGCCGGGAGAACTCGTTCAGGATGTTTATGTTCGTCGGGTAATCGAAGAAAAATATCCGAATGAATCTGAAGAAGACGTTGAAGCGATAAGGCAACGGGTAGCTGCAACGATGGCGATGGCGTCCGTTGGAAACAATGAGAATGCTTCCGATGATGAAGATGAGCAACAGGCTGGGAGTAGCAGTTTCGTTGGACTTGTTCGCAAGTTTATAAACATTAATGACCTATCAGTTGATCTAATTGACAGTGTTAATCCATTCGGTCACGCCTATGAAGTGCTTAGTAAGGGACTAACTTCTGAACTGCTTCAGAAAGTTCATGGTGTTGCCTCAACGCAAAAAATAAAGATGACCGAAGAAGAGGCCCTAGCTTTGTGGCCGAGAATTCAAGAGTTCGCACGTGACAATGGTCGCCCACCTAGCTTTGAGAGTGATATCGCGTTAGAACGTAGATTAGGTGAAGCATTGGAGTGGCTCAAGAATAAGAAACGGGAACAGATGAGAGCTTAAGGATATAAGTATGGCTAAACGGACATTAGATGACGTATTTAACGATGATCCATTGGGGTTACTTGAAGTTTCAGTGACCAAGTCGAAAAGGCTCAGTCATTACGCGATTTACTATGAAACATTTGAAGAGCTCAAGAGCTTTATTGAGAACAATGGTAGTGAACCGGACATTGAAGCTAGTAACATTCATGAAGCAAAGCTCGCCGCAAGATTGTCCAAGCTTCGTTCAACACCAGAAGCTCTTGAGGCTCTGGCACCTTTTGATACGGAAGGTTTATTAGGCAATGAGCCATTAGGTGAAAAAAAAACTGAATTAACAATCGATGATGTCCTGTCGAGTGACTTACTTGCCGATGATGACGATATTTTCAATTTAAAGCATGTGACCGTTGGAACCAAAAGCCAGACTGCAAGTGCTGACATGGCAACTCGCAAAAAATGCATGGACTTTGACTCGTTTAAGCCCTTGTTTGTGAGAATTCAAAAGGAACTTGATGAAGGTACATTGGAGACGACGGGCATCAATGGTATCGCTGAGATACAAAAAGGCCAAGCATTTATCTTATCTGGCCTAATTGCTTATGTGGCTGAAATGGGCGAAAAACACGAGCGTCGTAAAGGGCATCATAACGCACGTATGCGAGTAGTTTATTCAAACGGCATGGAGAGTAACTTGCTCCTACGTTCATTCGGTGCTGCGCTTTACAAAGATAAATCAGCCAGAGCAATTGTACCAAAAGATTCAGGGCCGCTATTTGTTGAAGAGGACTCTCCACTTTACAAAACAGGTATCGTTTACGTGCTGCGCTCAAAATCTGAAGAACCTTCAATAGCCAAACATCGTGATTACCTCCATAAAATTGGAGTGACGACCTCAGATGTTAAGAAAAGAGTTTCAAACGCGGCTAAGGACGCGACTTACCTCCTTGCGGACGTCGAAGTCGTTGCCGAGTTTACGCTCTACAATATGAACCTTCAGGCCACTGAAAAGTTACTTCACACATTCTTTCGAGAGGCTCAAGCTGACATCCAGATACCTGATCGTTTCGGTAACATGGTAAAGCCTAAAGAGTGGTTCTTTTTGCCTTTAGACATTATCAAAGAAGCAATTAAGTTGTTGAGGGAAAACGCTATAAACAATTGCAGATATGACCCGCAAATAATTGGAATTGTCGATCGTAAATAATAAGAACAGGAACTAAAGAAAAGGGATATCAATGGCAACATTCAAGTATTACAACTTACAAGTTTTACCTTTAGACGGTAAAGAAGAAAACCTCATTGGCTCTGATGGATACAAAAAAATATTTTCATCTTACAGTGAAGTCGTGAATAAAGCGTTCAGGGAAAGAAAACTGCCTACTATTTCACATGATCTGATGAACGACATGCAGTTTTCATTTAAGAAAATCGAGATAAAAGACCAATACGCTCAAGGCAAACTAATAAAGTTTGACCATATTGATAGGCTTGTTGAGGTATACACTAATGACGAACTTTACGAAAATAAAAGTGAACAGAGTATCGCGAGTAGCAAACGAGTTGAGTTTGACTTCGTTTTTGACTTTAAAAAACACATACTCGCAGTAGAGGCAAAACAAGGCCTCCCATCAACAAAAGTATTAATCGAATCAATTCTTTCGCTTCTTGCTTCAACAGTAACAGATGAGTATGCATCTCACTACATCAAAATCATCGAGCTCACAGATGCATCTAGTCTTGAAAAGGTACTTGATGAAGCTGACTACTATAAAAAAGTATCAGTTGAGGTCACTTTCTCGAACTCTGACAAACTTGAGAGAGGTCTTTTGTCTCTAATAGATGAAAACTCTAGAGAGAACAACATTCACACAATTAAAGCGGAGCAGAAGCCTCCAAAGGATAGGAGTAGTAAGGCTATCTCTATGGTACTAATGCCCCTTATTATACTTTCAACAAAGTTAGGGAACTCCGACATAACGTATATGAAAGATAATAAGGAGATCACGTATCATATGCGGGAGTATCCGGTCAAAAAACGGGTTGGGCGTGATAGTAAAATGACTGATGATGATTACTACAGCCAAATTTTCACTTCAATAACTAATGCAGAATTTACAGCGAGGACAGCAGAGGAAACCAATAAGAAATTACTTGATGAATATAAAATAGAAGAAAATGAGTAATTAACATGTCTGGCTTCTTCAAAGGACTTTGTAAGCTTCCATTTTTAGGACGATTGATACAGTCGTTAAATGCATATGTAGCAGATGGAGAACCTTATGCGCTAGTGCGGTTTGCGCGCGTAAAAAATTACCTTAAGTTACTGAAAGAGTTATGCGCAGCTTTTGTTATAACTCTCGTTGTGTATTTTTTCTTTCCAGGTCTTCTCGATAAGTTAGGGCCTGGTGCATTTATCCGTGATTCATACGCCGATTTACTTGGGTTTGCGATAGGTGTTTATGCGCTATTTTTTGTGATACCTGAACGGCTCATAACCCTTATAGAAAAAAACAAGAAAGCTATCGGGTTTGGTCCTGAGATAATAGCAGCAGAAATGTTTTACCCTTTAGTAGTTCTTACCTCTAGTTGGGCTGCATGCTTTTTCTTAGCGCCTTTTGAAGAAATTAAGTTTGTGCTTGGCGTAGAATTATTTCTGGTCACTTATGGCTTTCTTTTAGTCTTAGAACTATTGGGAGGCATTTATGTGTCTTCTATAGCATTGGTAACTTTGTATAAGCGGAAGCCTAATCAAAGAAGACCATTTAAAAATAGAATTAAAAAGGAATAGGTTTGTTTGAAGGTTAAGCAAGCTACAAAAAAACCGACTCAAAGGTCGGCTTATCATGTGCAAAGATTAGAT
>CEUY01201126.1_pt1 | contig 23183 bp, 22 predicted proteins | sample 361481 | NCBI WGS metagenome assembly CEUY01 (sample SAMEA2622737, study PRJEB7988) | marine metagenome | isolation source: saline water (ENVO:00002010), including | reverse complement strand
AATATAAACTTTCAGGTGAAATCGTTCAAGCAATTCAGTCTGTTAACCTCGAAATAAGTCAAGGAGAATTTATAACGCTAGTTGGACGTTCAGGTTCCGGCAAAACCACTCTTTTGAATATGCTCGCAGGTCTCGATCATCCAACATCAGGACGTGTACTTTTCGAAGGTGAAGATATGGCAAAGTTCAACGAAAAGCAGTTCACTGAACTACGACGACATAGAATTGGTGTCGTATTCCAATCGTTCGCTCTTTTACCGCTTCTCTCTGCATATGAAAACGTTGAACTGCCAATGCGTATCGCAGGGCTCGGAACATCACAACGATCAAAAAGAACAAACGAAGTATTAGACATCGTAGGATTAAGCCGTAGAGCAAAACACAGGCCATATGAATTATCAGGTGGCGAACAACAAAGAATCTCTATAGCGCGTGCAGTCGCAATGCGACCAGACGTTATCCTAGCTGACGAACCGACCGGTGAACTAGACTCAGTTAACGCCTCAGAAATTTTCAGTCTGTTTAAAAATATGGTCACAGACGAAGGTATGTCTATCGTTGCAACAACTCACGACCGAACACTTCTTGACATGGCAGACAAGATTTACACAGTTCACAACGGCCAGATAGAATTATCAGAGGTCGGTGAGAACGTTGATGTCCATGCCCATTTCCGTAAACCAAAAGCTAAAAGATAGCTTTTATGGTGTGGAGCGACGCCACGCTCTCGCACGAGACTCATTTGCAATGTAAATAGCATCTTCAATCGTATCTGCTACTACATTTATATGCCCCATCTTACGCCCTGTTCGAGGCTCGGCTTTACCATAAAGATGCAAGTTCACACCAGGAAATGACAGTGCCCCTGCCCAGTCAGGCTCACCATCAGTATCCTCCCAGATTTCACCCAATAAATTCACCATAACAGTCGGACACAAAAGTGTTGGGTTTGATATAGGTAATCCAACCATAACTCTAGCTAGTTGTTCAAACTGAGAAATATCACATCCACCCATGGAATAATGTCCCGAATTATGTGGACGGGGTGCCAATTCGTTCACCAATAATTCATCTTCCTCTGTAACGAACATCTCCACGGCTATTAAACCGACAACGTCCAGTTTGACTGCAACATTCTCCGCCAACAATCTGGCCTTATCTGTAAGGCTTTTTGGTAACCGAGGTGGGACGATGGACATATCTAGAATGTGATTTCTATGAATATTCTCAGAGGGCGGAAAGGTCGTGGTCTGTCCGTCGGAAGTTCGAGCACAAATAGCCGAAATCTCCATCTTAAATGGAATAAATTTTTCAACAATCAAATCGGTGCCACGCGAACTCAAAGATTCATAAGATTGACCAATTTCTTCAGCATTACTGATAATCAACTGGCCTTTTCCGTCATATCCCTCAGTCGCTGTTTTAAGAACCATCGGATAACTTAAATCTTTTCCAGCTGCATAAAGTTCTTGTATTGAGCGGACCTCACGAAATTGAGCAACAGAAATACCAGCTTTTAAAAGTACATTTTTCTCGCGCAACCTATGCTGAGTGGTTCTAAGAACAGCAGGTGACGGGTAAACGTTAACGATTTCTGATGCATCTGCGACAGAGTCAGCGTCAACATTCTCAAATTCATATGTGATCACATCGCTTAAACGAGCCAATTCAAGCGACGCGTTACGACTACCATAAGGTTCAACAATCTGCTTATCTACAACTTGGCCTGCGGGACAATTTACATCTGGATCAAGCACAACTGTCTTATAGCCCATCTGACGCGCAGCGATAGCCAGCATACGCCCCAATTGGCCACCACCGATAATACCTATAGTCGAACCTGGTTTCAGAGTTGAGTTCGATTTCATACGCTAATCGACTTCAGGTTTTACGTATGTAGTTTCTTCTATTTCTGCAGTAATCCGACCGCGCCTATTCTCTATATTTTCTTGAACAGAGGAATCAATTAAACCAATGATCTGAGCAGCAAGAATTCCAGCATTCACTGCACCCCATTCTCCAATTGCTACCGTACCAACCGGATAACCACGGGGCATCTGAACAATAGACATTAATGAATCCAAACCATCGAGATGAGGACCAACCCCAGGAACCCCAATCACCGGCAAAACTGTCTTGGCAGCCGTCATACCTGGTAAATGTGCAGCACCACCAGCGCTAGCTACAATTACTTTAATACCGCGATCTTTCGCCTCTTCTGCGAATTTAAACATTAGATCGGGAGTCCGGTGTGCTGACACAACTCGAATTTCATGCGGAACACCCAACTCGTCAAGCATATCCGCAGTATGCTGCATGGTTGACAGATCAGATGTGCTACCCATAATCACCGAAACAAGCGGTTGTGCCATTGTCTGACGCTCCAAAATGTGAGTTATGTTTACAAATACTACGAGGCTTAGATGTTACATTCGCCCCTAACTTTTCGGGGCTGTAGTTCCAATTAGAATCGTGTAATGCCAATACTAAAGCTAGAATCTCTCGAAGTTAATTACGAAACGTCGGGTTCCGGACCATTACTGATTCTCCATCATGGATTCGGTTCATGGGGCCGAGACTGGAACCGTGGTGGCTGGATAAGTTCACTTGAACCATACGCAACCGTAATGATCTTTGATGCGATCGGTCACGGTCTATCGAGCCGATCTCACAACCCTAAAGATCATACGGTTGAAAAACGTGCAGCAGTAGTGACCGCACTTGCAGATCACTACGGTGCTAATAAATATGGTTACATAGGTTTTTCTATGGGCGGACGTACCGGGCTAGAACTCGCAGCTTCAACACCAGAACGCCTTCAGTTACTAACAATAGGCGGTATGCATTTACTGCCAGCAAACGTAAATTCCCGACGATTTAAAAGACACATTCGAGTGTTACGGTCCGGAAGAGCAAAATCCATTGAAAAGCCGGATGGCGAACGCCCAGGCAATGACCCTCTTGCTCTTGCTGCATCACACGAAGCACTACTTTGGTGGAAGGGAGCAGAAAATAGATTGAAAAACCACATTGCACCAACTTTATTTTTCTGCGGAGAAGAAGATGAGCATTTTGCGAATGCCAAATCATCTGCAAAACATCAAAGCTATGAATTCTTTGGGATTCCAAACACCGATCACAACAACACCTTTTTTTCATCAAAACTAGCCGTCGAAAAGGTCACAGATTTCGTAATTAAGCATCTTAAATAAATGCTTTATATAGCTAACCTGGCAACACCGGATGGTAAAATTTTCACTCCGATGAATCTAATCTAGAGCGGTTCACTCACATTTACAGGAGCAAGTAAATCAATGGAAGTTGACGACCGTTCAGACAACGAATGCAAACGAGCAATGGTGGTGACGGCTCACCCTGATGACGCCGAATATGGATGTTCTGGCAGCGTGGCAAAATGGTCCCGGCTTGGCTGGGAAGTAGTTTACGTTCTATGCACAGATGGTTCTAAAGGAACTGAAGACCGTAACGTCAGCCCTGAGGATCTGGCCAAAGTTCGAGCGGAAGAACAAATAGAAGCCGGAAAGACACTCGGCCTGAAAGCTGTCGAGTTTCTCGGGTACCCTGATGGATACCTTGAGCCAAACCTCGAAGTTAGGAGGGATATTGCTCGTGAAATCAGAAAGTATCGACCAGAAGTCCTCATCACGACAAATCCAAATCGCGATCTTCTAAGTTCGGGGTACATAGGGCATCCCGACCATTTTGCGGCGGGCGAAGCTGCCTTATCTGCAGTGTTCCCCAGTGCACGGGACCATCTGACATTTCCTGAACTATTTCACAACGAAGGTCTGGAACCTCACAAAGTACGAGAGGTCTGGGTAATGAGTTTTGGCGATAACGCAAACTTCTGGAACCCGCTCACCGAAGACGATGTCGAAACATCCATTAAAGCTCTAAAAAAACATGTTAGCCAAGTATCAAATCCAGATGAAGCTGGCAGTTGGATGAAAAAACGACGGGCTGAACTAGGTAAGAAAATAGATGCAAAATACGCAGAGTCTTTCCAAAAATTCGTACTCGGATAATCTAATTTAAAAGTATCCATTCGCTCTGATCGAATCTAGATCTATCCTAAACGACATCCAATGTATCTTCAGCCGCTACTTCTGCTCCACCAGCAAAATCTCGCAATACCGCAAATTCATCTTGAATTCCACGTAGCAGAATTCCAGCGTCAGATGAATGAAGAATAAAACGTGCTCCAAGTTCAATAGCCGTCTTTGAGGTTGAAATCGTCTGCTGGTGAATCATAGTGGGTATGCCATTGTCATCGGCAGTTTTGATCACATGGCTGAGTGTGTCCAGATAAATTGGATTCTCAACCTCATCTGGTATACCTAAAGAAGTGGTCATATCGTTCGGTCCGATAAACACTGCATCGATTGAAGCGCATCCAATCAACTCCGAAACACGGTCTGCGGCCGGCTTACTTTCGACACCCATAATAAATATGTGATCTTTGTGTCGATTCTCTAGATAAGTCTTTGACTTATCACTCGGGTACTCGCCGGTTTCGACTACTTTCTCGTAGTACTCGCCTTTTAGAGGGTGTGTTCGGAGTTTCATACAAGTATGGCGCACTTCATCAACTGTTTCACAATATGGAACTAAAACACCGTCAGCGCCTGCGTCCAAGGCCATCGCAACCCAAACTTCTTCTGTGTTTGGTGTTCGAACTATGGCAGTGATATCTAAAGACTTCATTTGGTCTACAGTGTCAGCAATCATTTGACGATCTCTAGAACCATGCTCCGCATCTATCACGACATAATCGAGAGTACTGCCGGCGAATACTCTACCCCAACGCATACTCGCAGTTGCTGAGATCATAAATCCAAATACGGGCTTTTTTGCTTTAAGTGCAACTTTCAAGTCAGCTGGTTTCATGTCTTCCTCAAGAATCACTTCATAATCTTGAATCGGCCAGATAGCCGGTTTCATTTTAGATAGGGTAATACTACCCGAAGAGAGTCAAAGGTGTTTTCTGTAAATAACTATCATCGAATTCGTTATACATACCTTCTAAACTAGACAGTACTGGTATGTTTCTTCTTAACTAACGATTCATAAAACACGGATAGCAAGATTGGAGAGTCCTAAAGTGATTCATGAGAACGTTGAATTCGATTTCTACTTCATACGCCACGGAGAGTCACAATCGAACATAACACCTGGAATTGCTGCGGGGGAAAACTTCGACGCACCCATGACTGAGAGGGGGCATAAGCAAGCTGAAGCGGCGGGTGCCAGACTAGCTTCAGAAGGAGTGGATTTCGACATGATCTACTCTTCATCATTGCTTAGAGCGGTCCAGACCACTCAAGGGGTGTTGCGCGGTATGGGTACACCGGATGTCGAGTTCGAAAAAGTTGACGCAATCATAGAAAAACAAACTCCAGCATGGCGTGGCAAAATGGCGAAAGATGTGATGCCCGTTGAAGTAAGACTACTAATGGCAGAAAAAGGCAAATTCTTTAAAGCTGCTGACGGGGAGACTATGCGTTGGGTTGAGCGTCGTGCGTCCAACTGGCTAGAAGACGAAATAATCTACAAAAAAGACTGGTACGAAAAACCAGGTACACACACAATAGCGATCATAAGCCACGGCGATACTATGCGCGCATTGATCCATTACATCACAGGCATAGACAATCGACTAGCAGCGCGAACCGATATCTTCAATTGCTCAATCAGCCGTTTCCGTTTTGGACGCCATGGCTGGAGCATAGGATCAATAAATGATTCATCCCACACAAACCATTTAGGTGACGTAACCAGAGATGACAAAATTGTTCAAGGTGGAGTTGGCGTCTGATTCCAAATCAAAAGATTTACCAGTTAACTTCCACCTCCCGGCCGATTCGCGCCGACTCCTCGGTAGCCTCAAACACTTTGAGAACATTAAGCCCGTGCTCTTGAGGTATCGGAGTGTCACCGTCTCCGCGTTCGAGAGCTTCAATAAAGTCTTTAAACTCCTCGAACATTGAGTCATTTTCTATTATTTCTTCTTTACGCCATATTCCATCTTCGGAATCAGCAATCCACAAAGCAGTTTCCTGTTCAGGTCCCTGACCGTACTTCAAACGAAATTTTGCCATGCCATCTGTGAAAAAATAATTAGCCCCGTACTCGGTAGCACCCACCCTCCAAGCCATTCGGCTTATTGTGGCAACCTTACCTGACTTCCATCTTAGAAAACACATTGCAGTATCATCACAGTCAATCTCTGGATTTTCAGTCCTCGGGTATGTGATCTGACCCACTCTAGCGCTAACCGTCTCGACATCATCACCGATGATCCACATAAGGCGGTCAATCTCATGAGTGCCGTCCATCTGCCCCATTCCACCGCCTTTAGAAGCATCTAGCATCCATGGAGGTCGCGTCCAAGGCTGGTAAACCTTATGCCACATGTCATATGCCATAACCACTTCACCAAGTCGTTTAGAGTCAACAATCTTCTTCATCGCTTGAACTGCAGGATAATATCTCTGTGTATGTGCAGTCATAAATTTCACGCCGTTCGCCTTAGCAGCGCTCAACAGTTCAATACCCTCTAAAGCAGAAAGCGCCATAGGTTTTTCCATATAGACATGCTTTCCTGCCTCTGCAGCATCGAGTCCTGCCCGATAATGCAACCAATGCGGAAGCGCACCAATTACTACATGCACATCATCACGCTTTAGTGCAACTCGATAGTCATTCACAAATTCAACATCCGGGTATTTAATTTTCCACGGCGCCGCAACTTCATCTCGAGCTTCGGCAACAACTTTCAGATCCGCTCGAGAGGTTCGATTCACGATATCAATGTAATTACCACCGAGCCTGCCCGTTCCAAGTACTGCTACACCAAACAATGTTATGGACCACCTTTAAAAATGATTCAGAATGCAACGTCATCGAAAACTGCATTCTAAACCCAATTCAAATTACCCTGTGACAATCAGTGAATGTGAGTTACGAATTGACTATATAAGTTTGTCGTAACACGATTGTAAAGATTAGATCAGCAAACGCTTAAGTCCGCTAACATGCTCAACAATATAATCTGGGGCAGGTACATCATCAGGGAACTCCCTACCCATACAAATCCAGGCCGTTTTCATACCAACGGCATTGGCACCTAATATGTCTGTGTATGGATTGTCACCAACAAAAAGTACCTCGTGAGCTTGAAGATCTTTAACATCAAGCAATCTAACTGCTTCTAAAAATATTTCAGGGGCTGGCTTATCCACACCAAATAATTTCGACGCTAAAACAAACGGTGAAGTCTTGTCGAGACCCGTATTCTCAGCTTTTTGATGCTGGAATTGATCCCCGTTTGTCACAATTCCCCAGCTAATTTCAGAATCATTTAAACACTTCACGAACTCTTCAACTCCTGGCAACATTTCTACCAGCCTGACCATATTTGAAAAGTAAAATCTGTAATGAGTTTCAGGATCACTCACCACATCAGGCCACTTATTTTGTATCTCTTCTATTGCACTTCTAGAGTCGTGTGCATTATTTGGTGAAAGGGACCAGAAGTAATCAATTGCTTCTGCCCACGGCGTTAATGAGTTGACGGCATCCTGCTGGTCGTAAAACAGACGGTAAACAGCTTCATATGCCGCCTGACGATCGATAAGCGTATCGTCCATATCGAACAATGCAGCGCGAAATTTCTGATTTGTCATACTAGAACCTTAAACATCACCCTGAAATGAGTCACTAAATACAGAAGACGTTATCTATACATCCGCTGGAGAACCATCTTCGGCGTTCCAGCTTCCCGAATCACCACCAGCATTTCCGCTACGTTCCGAATCTTCTTGTTTTAGAGGTCGCGTGCAGAGAACTTCTTCATCAAGATCAGTACCTAAACCTGAGTCAGTTGGCAACTCGAAATATCCATCTTTAATAACTAATGGATTTGTCTGAATTTTATCGTTCCAAGGCATATCACGAGCTGTCTCTAGAATCAAAAAATTTGGAACCGTAGCGCATACGTGTAAAGAGGCAGCAGACGCTATTGGTCCATTGGGATTATGAGGTGCAAACTTGATGTATTCGATCTCTGCCATAGAAGCTATTCGCTTGATCTCAGAAATACCACCTGTATGTGCGATATCAGGTTGAATAACGTCAGTGAGGCGACGATGCAGAATATCTCTAAATCCATAACGGAAGAACAAGCGTTCACCGGTTGCTATATCCATTCGAATTCCTGAATTTCTAATCTGCTCCATCGCATCAAGGTTGTCTGGTGGGATTGGTTCTTCAAAAAAAGTGATATCAAACTCTTGAACAGCCTCCATCTGACGTATCGCAACAGATGGTCGGGACCTCCCATGATTATCAATCATTATGAGAGTCTCAGGCCCAAGATATTCCCGCATAGACTTGATTTTCTCATATAGATCCTCGACAACATCTTTTTCATGAAACGAGTTTTTTTCGATCTTCCATCCACCCGTCTTGTAAGCGGAAAAGCCTTTATCGACTTGGTCCCATCCTCCTCTCAAATCATCAGCATGTGTATAAGCGCGTACTCTATCTCTAACAGCACCACCAAGCATCTTGTATATCGGGAGGTTGTACACCTTGCCTGTCAAGTCCCATAGAGCAATATCGATTGCAGCCATCGCAGAGCCCATAACGACACCACCGCGCCAAAAACCATGGCGATACATGATCTGCCAGTTTCGCTCAATCTGTGTGGGATCATTTCCTACTAATCGCTCTGCGAGCAACTTTATTCCGGACTCAACGGCAAACTCGTGTCGCTCAAGCGAACCCTCGCCCCAACCATGAATATTTTCGTCTGTTTCAACTTTGCAGAACACCCAATTACGATGCCCTCCTCTTACAACAAACGTTTTGATATCAGTAATTTTCATAATTTAATTTTTTTGATCGCTTTTTTAGCTATTTTCTATAAGACTAGAACACCAATAAACTACAAAATATTACCTTCGGCCAGATGAAACCGATAGAAACTAAAGTTGACGTATGTTGGGATAAACCAGCAACGTCAACACAACAATGCTCAGGCAACCCACAGACAAAAGGACATATCCAGCACTAACTCCGTAATTATCTGCAGCGTAGCCGGCTGCGAGCCCTGCAGCAGGAGAAAGTGCAGTATCGAGTAGAGTCGCTGAAATTATTCGGCCACGTAAACGATCAGGAGCGATTTCCATCAAAGTGGCACTATTACCTGCTCTAAATATTGTCTGAGAAATGCCAATCCAAATAATCAAAGGAAATGCCATCCACAAAAAATTAGCACCGGCAAAACCAAGCAATGCCAACCCATATGAAATAGAAGAAAAAAGCATCAATCGCCCTTTGTATGAAACCGTTCGACGTGACGCTATGAACAATCCGCCGCTGAGCCCGCCAACGGCCCCAACGGATGTCAGTATACCCATAAGTCCGACCCCTGCCCCAAACTCTTCTTCTACAAGTTGAGGAAGCAATGTTTGATGAGAGAATCCAATCGCGAGAGGTCCGAGTCCAAGTAAGACAAGAGCGAGTATGACTCTGTTCCTGCCAATATATACAAAACCTTCTATAAGCTGTGTGAATGGATTGAGCCGTTTACCTGTTACAGATACCGTCGGAATCTTAATCTGAGCAGTCGTCAGAAGAACTAATACATAAGCGCCAGCCGACCATACGTACGCCCATCCGACATCAGTTGCCGCAATCAACAAAGCTATAAGTGCAGGCCCTACGAGTCGAGTGCTATTAATCGCAATGGAGTTAAGCGACATGGCGTTAACCATGTAACTCTGATCCACTAGATTCGGAATTATCGATGTACGCACGGGTTGATTCATCGCCATTCCAGCACCCAGACCAAATGCGAGCACGTAAACATGCCACATCTCAACAATTCCAGCCATTAATACTAAGGCCATAATCACATGCATAAGCATGGTCCAAATCTGTATTAAAAAAAGGAGATTACGGCGATTGAAACGGTCTGCTGCAACACCACCAATCAGCCCTAACAGCAACATCGGAACTGCTCTAACTATAAGCACTGATGCAACAGAAGTTGAAGATCCAGTAAGCTCCCAAACTAGCCAACTACGCGCGACCATGTCGGCGTGCATCGCAGTAGCAGAAAGTAGTTGACCAAACCATAAATAACGAAAGTTACGATTATTGAGTGAACGGAATGCAGAAAATAAAGAGGAAGCCATTAACGGGATGCCTGTATAGCGCTACACAGCCGTGTCCGTGTAAATTTCAACTTGTTGATCAATGTTTATGCAATTTATGTCGAAATCTACTCAATGATTGTTTGGATCGGTGAATGAATAAAGTTCCATGCCTCAAGCTCAAGCGCACGCACTTGTTCTAAATCGATTCCTAAGGCATCGGCTGTAGCATAAGGCGTTGCGGAAACACCTGTGATGATGCCGAGCCTGTGCTCCATAACTTCTTTGTGTTGATACGGCAGAGTAGAAACAGCTTTAACTAAAAAATGCCTAGCGACATCACCTGAAATCGATCTTGAGTGCCCATCTGCTGCTCTGAAAAGTCGATCCATCATCTTGGTTCTGCCCATTGCCATAAGACGCCTGAACGAAAGCTCAGACACCTTAAAATTGGAAGGATCAAGACGCTTAGCATCATCCATAGCGACACTTTCTAGACACAACCAACCTTCTCTGGATCCGCCCTTTCTAAGACCATGTATCGCAATTTGCCAACTTGATTCATCCTGAGACAAGAGAAGATTACGAAGTATGACAATCGACTTAAAAGACCCAATCTTACCTAATTCGAATGCAGCCTCCAGTCGCGTTGAAAAATTTCGGTCTGACAGCAAGGACTCCAGAACTCTGAGGCGATTTTCACCAGATCCACTCAACTCTTCTGCAACCCTTCGTAAGTGCTCACCCTCACTTTCACTATCAGTTCTGCTAAGTCGAGTTATTCCAGAAGTTTCCGCAGTATCGATAAGCCTCGATACTCCGTCGCTTCCTGATGCTATTGAATGATTCTCTGTCATCTGCAATTCAGAATTTTACATATCCAATAACTCGTGCATATCTCTGAACGCATATCTAACATGTCGAAAAATGATCACTGAGATTTTTTGGCTACTCCACCTTCGGCTTACCCTGCCTCTGTGCAAGTGCTGAACCAAAAATCACTAATATGGCTCCTATATACAGTTCACCACCAATTGATTCACCCAGAATCCACCAACTAAATAAAACTCCGAAAATCGGCTGGCTAAGCGATATAACGGTCACACGTGATGGCAAGTAACGTATCAAAAGCCAACTCTGACCAAAAAATCCTAACCCGGCTATCAATACGCCCGTATAAAACAACGATATAACCAATGGAGTTGTGACAACAAATCCTTCTTGAGACTCAAAGATCAAACTAGCAATCAGGAATGTGAATATTCCAAACACACCTTGTGCCATCAGTAGTTTGTGTTGTGGTATCCCCTGACCTAACTCAGAGATATATACCTGGCGTGCGCCAAGCAAAACAGCAGACATAAGAAGTAGCAAGTCACCTAAAAGGAAATCAAAGCTAGATTCGGCAAAACCTTTATAAAAAACGGCAACTACACCTGAATACGCAACCAGCGTTCCAAGTATTCGAGAACGAGACAATCTATCACCAGGTACAAAGAAGTGGGCAAAAACTCCAGTCCATAACGGAAATGTTGTCATCACAATGACTGCATGTCCGGCTGTAGTGAAATCCTGACCAATATTCATGAATGCCAGTTGAACGGTGAACAGAATCCCCAGTAAAACCAGCGGGATCCATTCATATTTGTTCACTCTGAATGATTGCTTAGTCAAAATTGCGTAAATAAGTACGACTATTGCACCGAGAATAAATCGTAAATATCCAAGCCGTAGAGGTCCTGCATCCTCAAGACCCGCTTTATTCGCAACAGGATTACCAGCCCACATAGTGGACAGTGTGAGAGCAAGAGCTCCCGCTTTCAGTGAAAGCGGGCGACGTCCGTCAATAAAAGGGACTTGCTCAACTGAAGCCTTAAATGATGTTTGAGATCTAGGTATGGTCATAGATTTTCGCGATCAGTTAACTGCTCGAGCAACCAGATCTACAACACCGACAACGTTTTCACACCAACGTGTAACTACCACCAGATCCTTTTCAGGATCTATTACAACGCAATTACCGCCAGCACCTGATGCTGCAAACACAGATTGAGACGCATGTTTTCCGTAACGCTTATGCCCAGTATTAAGCCACCACATATACCCGTACTGCTCGTTCTTTTCGCACGGTGCTGTCATCATATCTATCCATTGTTCGGATATGATCTGATCGCCACCCCACTTACCACGATTAAGATACAAGAGGCCAAACCTAGCATGGTCAAGGGCGCTAATCCAAAGACCCCCACCCCAATGTGCGCCCCCGGACACAGATTCAATAACTTCACCATCAATATCCACTTCGGAGTGCAGCCCATAGCCATGCCACTCCCATGTGTCAGATGCGCCAATCGGATTCATTACTTCACGGCAAAGAACATCCGATAAAGACTCTCCCCAGACGGAAAGCAGAGCAAGCGCCGTTCGGTTTACCCGCACGTCGTTATACTCCCAATGGTCACCCGGAGAATTACGGACGGGACGAGAAAAATCCCCACTTCCACCCATCCCCTCAGGATCCAGGTTTCTATTCCAATCGACAATGTCTGGTTTTGTAAAAAGAGTACCTTCCCATTCTGAAGTTTGCTGCAACAAATGCTCCCAGGTAATCTCACGATTTTGGTCAGTATCAAAACCGTCAACAGGATCGCCAGTATCAACGCTTAATATCAACTTGCCTGTTTCATAACTAATAACGGCATCTCGCAAACTCTTTATCATGCCGCGATCGTATGCCAATCCTGCCAAAGTCGCCAAATAACTTTTTGTTGCGCTAAAAGTCAGGTCGACGCGTTCAACATCACCCCATTCAGCAATAATATAGCCACCCTTAACTACAATACCTGCGGATCCACCACGATCTTTAAACGGGCCTAGCTTTGCAGACCATTCGGGAGCGTCTTGACCAACGTTCCCTTTACTAGTGTCCAGAGGCCACTTGATTTCATTATTTAGCGCGAACTGGACGGCCTGATCAAGGGCTTGTTGATTAACTCCTTGAGCCTCAGCTGATCTTCGCTCCCACTCACCATGCGCGGGAAGATACAAGGATTTTGCTGAATCCAAAATTAGTTCTCTAATCTCTTTAAATACTGCCCAATCCAGTCGTATTCAACAAAATCTACATATTCCTCCATTAATGCCTTGGTGATTGGACCAGCAGCAGTACCATCACCAATCTCTCTTCCCTGAAAGGTGCGAACACCGCATATACAGAGTGAAGTAGAAGTAAGAAATATCTCATCAGCGGTCATTGCATCGAAAAGATCTATGTCTTTAGTGACGACCGGGACATCAATACGTTCAGCCATTTCAATCGCCGTTTCACGAGATATACCACCTAAAACATACTGTTCTTTAGGTGTGTAAATAACGCCATCTTTTACTGTGAAGATATTTGAACCGATGCCCTCAGTCAGAAAACCTCGGGTATCAAGGAGTATTGCCCATGCCTCAGGATCTTGAGCCTTAGCTTCCATATCAGCCATTATTAAATTCAGATAATTATGAGATTTTGCTCGAGGACTCAATGCCTCGGGCGGTGTACGACGAACGGAAGGAACCAGTACATCAATACCATCTTTATAAAGCCTTGCGCGAGGCTTAAGTGGCAGCGGGGCACATTCGATAATTACGTTAGGTCCACCAGCAGTCTCCCACATGTCACCGCCAACCAAATCAACGCCACGCGAAACACGTTGGCCTACCCAAAAATCATCGTCGGGTCCTAGCAGATGAAGATTTGCATCAAGAACTTCACGAGTTTTTGAAACCATTTCTTCAGCCGACATTCCCGGATCAATGCCTACGTACTTTAGAGAATTATAAAACCTATCAATATGGGTTTCTAACTTAAAAATTTTATGCCCGAAAGTGCGGGTCATATCAAATACAGCATCACCATATTTGAATCCTCTATCTCTGAAAGGAACCTTAACCTGTGACTCAGGAATTACTTCGCCATTGAAATAGGCAACTCGCTCACCTTCTCGCGGTGTAGTCATCTTTAGTTACGTCCAATCATAGTGTTAAAAATATTCGAACTCGACTTCGATAAACTCAGATATTAATCGAACAAAAACTCAATCATAGTGTCCGAAAGCGCTAAATCTGCCGAGTGCAGTAAGATCCTACGCTTTAAGATCCTACGCTTAAGGAGAGTTTACATATAACTGCATAGAGCAGTGTACATATTTTTTCGATACGAAAAATTCAATTAAATGACAAGTAAGGTTATATCCAAATAATTACTTAACGTCTCCTAATCCCTAACACTCTCGCCTACAAAATCGAAGGCACGAAACGACCAAGCTTCTCTCACCGCATCCTCAAGTGCCTGTCGACCCGGTCGAATAACCGATAGCCGATTTGGTAGTACCCGACCGGCTAATCCATTAGGCAAGGTTATCCGTTTCATAAATTGTCCTAATATCAAACGATCACCGCCAAGTGCCAAAAAGTCCAACTCTCCCGGATAGTCACTAAATCGAGATTTCGCTATTTTCGCTGCCTCATCGAAAAGTTCCCTGATCCATTTTTCTCGATTCCGTCTAAATCGATTGGATGACTGTCCTCCCTTACGATGCTGACCTTTCACATATCTACTCCCTGTTTTAGTGACCACTAACTCACCATCTTCAGCAATAGCGATCGCCCAATGACCTAAACGAAGAAGTATGATCCCGATCGCATATGATGACATTGCAAATTTTTTTAAACCGTCAAAGGAATCAGCCTCACTCAGATTCTGTATAGGAAATGGAGGCAGCAGCGCCAGCCTAGGACGTATCCCCAATAATGGAATCTCAGCACTAATAAGAATAATTCCATTTTTAGACTCATGAGCTGAGCGTGGCAAAGACAGCCAATCTTTATTTAATGAGTACCCTGCAGGTAACATTTGAGTTGTGAATTTGGAGCCTGGTTCAATCTCAAAATCAACCAATCGCTCAAGTAAAACGGAACGATGTATAACTCTTGAATTTTTAATCGCTAAAGTTGGTTTCAAATAGAAACTCCCAACATTCAATCAAAGCGGCCTGCTTGAGTTTATGCCTCGGTAACCACACAACCGAGGCATGGATTACTCTGTCCAGTGTTTACCGCGCATAGCCACGGCAACTGGATCGACCCTGGCACCAAGACCTGGACCATCAGGCAGATAAAGATATCCATCTTTCACAACTTCATAAGGCTCTAGAACTTCATGGCGCCAATCTGCCTCATAAACCGCGTGTTCAAGTGGAATCTTATTTCCAAATGCCGATGAAGCGTGTGCTGACGCAAGAAGAGATAACGGACCTGAGGGACAATGCATAGACACTGAAGAATCCCAACGTGATTCTAATTCACGACCAATTAAGTACGCTTCAACTGGTCCTCCACAAAACTTAACGTCAGGCATGACCACATCCAGGACATCATCTTCCATAAGTTTTGTAAAGAGTTCTACGCCGTAACCCATCTCTGCCCCTGCCATTTTTATTTTAGACCGATCGCGTATAACTCTAAATTCATCTGGCATATCTATAGGGTCGACAGGCTCTTCAAACCATCCAACTCCAGCTTCACGCAGCTCAAGCTCTAACGCCAAAGCCGATTCCAGATCGAAACGTGAATGACAATCCACAAGAAGAGTTCGTTCTGAACCTATTACTTCTTTTGCTGCTCTAATTCGGTCAAGTCCAATTTCAGCCTCTCTCGGTAATCCTGGGTTACTAAAGGGGGCTCTACACTCATCAAAAGGAGCGCATTTTGCAGTTTTGAATCCCGCTTCCATAGCCCGATTCGCCATATTTGCAAATCCAGATGGTGAACGATCGCTCGGACCATCAAAAGTTGGCTTCAAGGCTCTGTTTATATTGGAATAAAGCTGTACTTTGCGGTCTGCAATACCTGGATGCTGATGCAACTCACGTAAATAATCAACTAAAGGTAAGCTAAGTATCTGAGCTAGTGCATCTGCAATGGCACACCGGAGTCCGCTGACGGCTGTAGCTAGAGGGACGTCATTCTCCAACTGTCCAACCTCAATGTTGTTGAGATCGATTACATCCGAGTCATTAGTAATTTTATGCCCACGTAAATTATTGGCCAATCTTGCCACAATTGGAGCGATCGGACGATCTAGTTGAGTATCAGTGATCTCGCCATAACCAGTAATACCGTTACTATCGCTTAACGAAAAATGAACCCATGTAGTTTCAGGTCGGACAACGATTGAATTAAAAGTCAACCCCGTAGGCATGAACCATTCACCAGAAATTGTCAATCTGAATTTCTCCTATCAACCTTAAAAGTCCTAGTCACTTATATACAAATGATTCGATAAACAAATCTGGTAAAAAAACTATCCTCGACTAGGATTTTTTCGATACTCGGCGTACTTATCGGCATTTATAAATTCATCGATGAAAATTTTTTCGCCATCAAGAGAATTAGAAATATTTGCTGCAAGCACTGATGCAAGTGAATTAATGGATGAACCAAATGAATTCAAACACTTCGAAGGATCGCCCTCTGAAATCGACTCAACAAATGATTCACTTATAGCGCGAGTGCTTTCTTTACCCATTGCTGTGTTGTGTGGTCCTTTAGAAACTACTTTGCGAACCTGATCAACGGTAGGGTTGTGCTCCGGAGGCCAGTCACCATCGAATGTATAGTCGACATAGTCTTCCTCTAATTTGATGGTACCGTGGGTATGAATAATGTAATCAAACCGACCGTTGTAATATGAACGGGCTGGCTTTGTGAACAAAAGATTAGACACACCTCCCTTTTTCATTCCATATGTGACGGTATACGCGATTGGATTATCCCCTTCTAGTTGATGAAGTTCAGGAGGACGTTCAGTGTAAGTCGCACGAACCCAATCAACATCATCGTCAGCCCAGTAACGCATCAGGTCCGTCTGATGAATTCCAGCCTCAACAATAGAACTTCCCGACCACGCCCGATTAGCAGTCCACACTCTGTTAACCGGTCCCCCTTGTTCCTCTGTTCTCGTATGCTTCACCCCATGACCTTCAACAGCTCCTTCGGAAACCATAGTCATCGCTGCTACCCATTTGCCACTTAGATAGTTGCGTATATCTGTATATCCACGATCATGGCGCATCTGGAAACCAACAGTACTAGGAACACCAGCTTTCAATATGGCGGCACCTTGAGAAATAACATCGTCTAAATACAATGACTGTGGCTTTTCGGCGAAAATAGCAATCTCTCTCTCAGCAGCCCGTTCAATTTCACCTTTATGTTGATTAGGTGGAATTACGAACCAAATAGCGTCAACTAATCCAGAATCAATCATCTCGTCAGCAGAATTGAAAAAAGTTATGCCAGCAGAGGAGTAACCATCTATATATCGACTAATCTTGCTATCTTCAAGATTTTCCGGATAGGGGTCAGCCAAAGCAGTAATTCGAACGATTTCATCGGTCTGCATGTCAACCAACGATTGAACATGTTGCAAACCTCGCTGCCCCACACCGACTAATCCAACCCTCACAGGTCCCGCCATAAATGTACCTTCCTAGAAACACTAATCACTGACTAAATTTTAAGAACAGTCTCCAAGCGAAAGATACCCAAATTTAGAAAATTTCTCAGAAATCTTACACGGGAGATTAGTTGTACGGTTGGCAACATTGCGCACCAAGGCCTATTGCTGTTTCTATTACATAGGTGTTCAATGCCCAGAATCAAGTAGACCAACAAATCAATCCACACTACAAAATATCCTGATTTCAACATTGAAACATTGAAATGAGAAAAAAACTATGAAAGTCACAGCGGTAAGCACACTCTCAGCAGCACGCTTCAACTATGTCAAAGTCGAAACCGACGAAGGATTGACCGGCATTGGAGAACTCCACCCGGCATCAGGAACAGGTGGAACACCATTTGTTCCACGTGCAGCAGTCGAGTATTGCGCTGAATATTTGATAGGTAAAAAACCCCTACCGATTGAAAAGCACTGGCAGCATATGTTTCGCCGCCAACTCTTCCGAGGCGGAGCAGACATGATGGCAGCAATGGGTGCGATAGATATCGCCCTTTGGGACATCAAAGGTCAATCATTAAACAAACCTGTGTACGAGCTACTAGGAGGTCCAACCCGTGAAAAGGTTCGACTTTATACACACCTAGCTGCTAATAATCCTGAAAAACTAGCTGAAGAAGCACAGGCAAAAGTTGAAGAAGGATTTACAGCTTTACGCGTATATCCGTTCGGCGACTTTGGAAGTTCTGATTTCGAAGAAGGATTAGGACTCGAAACCATGAGCTTCACCGGAATGCAACGAAACGCAATAGAACGAATCTCAGCAGTCCGAGAGGCTGTAGGTCCTGACATCGACATAATGATAGATGTAGTGAACCGCCTTACTCCAGCTGAAGCCATCGGGCTTGGGCGAGCTTTAGAACAGTTCAATCTATACTTCTTTGAAGATCCGATTGAACCCGAAAACATGGATCAGTGGAATTGGGTAGCCGAACAACAACCAATTCCGTTAGCAATGGGTGAACGCCTTTACACCATATATCAGTTCCAAGATCTTCTGAATCACAGAGGCGCGGCATTCGTAAGACCCGATCTTTCACTAGCCGGAGGAATAACAAACATCAAAAAGATCGCAGCAATTGCCGAAGCTAATTACGTTGGTGTAGTACCACATAACCCTTTAAGCTGTGTTTTAACCGCAGCATGTGTTCAATTAGACGCAAGTGTCCATAACATAGCCGTTCAAGAATACCCATACGATGACAATAAAGGTGTCAAGGCTGAACTAGTTAAAGAACCATTGGAAAGAGTGGGCGGTTACCTGAAAGTACCAACCAAGCCTGGCATTGGAATCGAACTGAATGAAGAAGCATTCAAGCACCATCCTCCAGTGCCATACGAACGTCCAGCGCTAATCAACTATGATGGTTCGCTTAGAGAATACTAAAAGCAACGCCAGCGGATAAATTAATACAAGAGATGCCCAAAAAACCAGCTTATTTTGATTTAGTTATTACAGGTGGGAGAGTTATCGACCCCGCCAACTCAATAGATAAACATCTAGATGTCGCCATCTGCAAAAACAAAATATCAGCAATCAAATCCAACATTGATACATCTAACTCAATCCGAGTGATAGATGCCTCCGGGGCCATTGTAACGCCCGGGCTAATCGACCTACACACTCACGCTGCCGGCGGAATACGCAAGCCATCAAACGATGACTTCATGGTAGATCCAGATGTAGCAGGAGTAAGTTCAGGGGTAACAACTGTATTAGATGCAGGTTCAATTGGCGCGTTAAATTCCGGAGGTTTAATCAACTACCTCGCACCTCAAGCCAAAACCAGGCTTCTAGCTCTACTAAATATCGGAAAAATGGGAGTTGCTAATCTGCCAGAAGTCAAATCAGCTGAAGACATCGACCAAGCTTCTTCGGTTGAAGTTATCAGTTCAAACCCGGATATCATTAAGGGAATCAAGGCTCGCATGGTAACACCCGGAATTACCTCACTCGGTAACGATATGACTCGAGCAGCGAAGACGATTACCAATGAGGCAGGCGGGTTTGTTATGGTTCACGTCGGAGATATCGCCGGGCAAAATCCTCTGGCAGCGAATCTAACGCGTGAACTTTTAACTAGTATTCTTGGTGAGGGCGACGTAGTGACTCACACCCTAAGCGGTGCAGTAGGCGCATTGCTTGCCAACGGACAACTAATATCACAGGCTAAAGAGGCCAGAGATGCAGGTGTCTACTTTGATGTAGGAGTAGGCGGGGGAAATTTCTCATTTGAATCAGCCAAAGCGGTATTAGATCAGGGATTCATACCCGACACAATAAGCAGTGATATCACGGCCATGAGTCGATTCGCCGGTCCTGTCTTCTCTCTAACTGAGTGCATGGGCAAGATTATTTCACTAGGTATTTCATTTGAAGATACAATTCGAATGACTACTGCAAAACCTGCAGAAATATTAGGTATGTCCGATGAAATTGGATCACTAAGTATCGGAACAAAAGCAGACATTTCAATACTTGAATTGGCCGAAGGAAATTTCAATTTCTATGAGGCGTCTGGAGCAACAAGTAAAGGCTCCTATGGAATTAGACCTTTAGTAGCTATTCGTGATGGAATTCCACAATCTCTCGACATTGGGCCACACCCATGGGGCTGGCTTCCAAAAAGAGAACGCTGATCTACATGACTATCTCACAAAAACATTTTCAGACAAAGCTCAAGCAACTACCACGGTTCAAACTATCACATCTAAATACACCTCTTGAACCTCTAGATCGTCTTCAAAAAGTACTTGGTAAACAAGGAATTTCAGCACCAAACCGTCTACTAGTAAAACGTGATGACACAACTGGTCTAGCATTTGGAGGAAATAAAGGTAGACACTTTGAATTCGAAATAGGCCGCATTCTCGACGAAGGATTCGACACGGTAATCAACATAAATCATTACCACTCTAATCAAGCGAGATTTATTGCCGCCGGTTGTGCCAAAGCAGGACTCAAATACCACATAATTTCAACCGATATGGTAAATGCCCCGATCACTGGAAATTTACTGTTATGCAAACTAATGGGAGCTGTTATTCATCGAACACCGGCAGAATATGGCAAAAAGATGGCTAACAGAATTTTTCAACAGGAAACTGAAGCAGGCTTAAAGCCATATATCTTGCCAGATGACCCTTTTGCAGACCTCATGGGTACGATCAGCTTCCTAGAAACAGGTGCCGAACTTGAACATCAGATTAAACATTACGGGATTAAAACACCGGTGCGTTTCTGGGGATTAACCGGTAGGTCTATTGCAGGACTGCGACTGTACGCCAAGAACCGCGGCTTAAATTGGAAGTGTACAGCGGTTCAGTACTCACCGGGAGCAATAGAAAACTTTCAAAAAATTACGAAGGAACGATCTAAGAAGGTTGCTGAATTGCTAGATCTAGATGAGGTGCTAGAAGCTGACGATTTGCAAGTACTTTCAGGATACATAGGATCTGGATACGGTGAACCTGACGATAGGGTTCTCGAATCAATTCGTTTAGTCGCTAAAACTGAAGGCTTAATTCTTGATCCAAATTACACAGGAAAATCTATGTCGGGGTTAATAGGTGAACTCAAAGCTGAAAGAATTGATTCAGAAGAAACAATAGTATTCATCCACTCGGGTGGTTTACCCCAACTTTTCGCCCACGCCGACAAATTTATTGATTAGATGAAAGACAATCCCAAAAATCATGAATCCAAAAAAAATTATTACTCCAAAACAACTGCAGTCTCACATCGATAAATTACCAAGAATCAATATTGCACATTTACCAACACCGCTCGAGGAGATGCCGCGCCTAACTGAACGACTTGGTGGTCCAAATATCTGGATAAAACGTGAGGACATGACAGGTCTTGCATATGGCGGAAACAAGGCTCGCCATTATGAATTTGAAATGCCACACGTTTCAGAGGCAGGCTATGACGTGATGATCAATATCATGGATTATCACTCGAACAATGCACGTATGACTGCCGCAGCTGCCAATAAGGTCGGAATGCGTTACATACTAGTGTTAAAAAACTCTGCAACTCGCAAAATACAAGGGAACTTGCTGGTGGACAAGATTCTAGGTGCAGAACTCCACTTGCTAGATGAATTCCAATCTAGTACTGCCCACGAATACGCAACGCAGTTGAAGAAAGACCTTGAAAAAGAAGGGCATACACCTTACCTAATTCAGGACCACTTGTTCCCACGAATCGTCGGAATGGTCGGTTTTGTACAAGCTGGAATTGAACTTAAAGAACAAATCGAACAGGCAAAGTTAAACAATGTCCACATAATCGGTGTGGCTGGCAGATCACTCTGTGGTCTAATAATCGCAGCAAAAGCAATGGGGCTTGATTGGAAATTCACTGGCGTAACAGTGAACTACGATGTACCTCTAAAAGGTTATATTTTCGAACACAACAAAGACATCCAAAACTTGCTCGACTTACCCGTGACCTTCGAGGAGGCAGATATGAGAGTACTTGATCAATATGTCGGAGAAGGTTACGGATTAATGACACCTCAAGTCGCTGAAGCAATTCATATCGCCGCTCAAACTGATGCAATTATTTGCGACCCAAATTACACCGGTACAGCAATGGCAGCATTGATCGATCAAGTCGAAAATGGCGGATTTAACGACAACGAAACTGTAATCTTCTTACATACAGGAGGTCTTCCAGCCTTGTTCACATTTGCAGAACAGCTTGCCAATTTCAACGCAAAGATATAAACGTCTAAAAGATCAAAATGAATCTTTGGAACAAACAAAATAACAGCCGAGATACGGAAGAACGTAAAACTATCACAGTACGTCAACTATTGATAAGAACTGTTTTTTACGTTGTGATTTTCGCCGCAATAATTTGGTGGGCAACTAATTAAACTACAGCTATCAACTAATTCCAATTTAACGTTCTAAAACTATTACCCACAATAAAATATCCTTTTCGCGAATTTATAAGACGACAATTATTTTTGTTGATTGCGTTGGCGAAGTGCCTTCCTAGACGAATACCATAACCAAAAAATTCCAGAAGCAAATGCAAGCGTTATTAGTATAAAAAGCGCCTGCCCCCAAACGTTTCCTGTACCGCTTCTAGCCCGGTCATTCACCAAAACTGACATAACCGTTGTTCCACTACCTAAATCAGATTCAGCACTCACTTCCACCGCCCAAATACCTGATGTTTCAAGTTTGAGCTGCGAAAGGTAATACACCGGATCAACTGGGGAGTTCAAGGCAAGGGTGTATTGTGCTTCGCCATGCTCAGCGGGCGAAGCAAGTACAGCAATCTTTGCATTTTCGATTATTTTTCCTGTCGCAGTATCTTTAACGCGAACGGCAAACCGTGAAATACCTAGAATCGGTGCAGGAGGGCTGACCTGCAATTGGATAGTATGCGGCCCCCCTTGAGATTCGCCAAGTATTCG
>CEUY01081725.1_pt1 | contig 23206 bp, 15 predicted proteins | sample 361481 | NCBI WGS metagenome assembly CEUY01 (sample SAMEA2622737, study PRJEB7988) | marine metagenome | isolation source: saline water (ENVO:00002010), including | reverse complement strand
AGCTCATCCGTCGCTCCATAGGTAACTCCACCGCGAATGCCACCCCCAGCCATAAACATACTAAAGGCCCGCATGTGATGGTCACGACCGACCGGCCCTTTGTTGGTTTGAGCCATCGGGGTACGGCCAAATTCACCGCCGAAAATTACCAACGTATCTTTCAGCATGTCGCGTTGCTTCAGGTCTTTAATCAATGCGGCTGTGGGCTGATCACATAACCCACTACAGATGCCCATGTAACGCACTAAATCATTGTGATGATCCCAACCTCGATGGTACAAGTGAATGAAACGAACGCCACTTTCGGCCAGCCGCCGAGCCAACAAACAGTTATAAGCGTAGGATCCATCCGCACCGGAAACACCATAAAGATCCAATGTCTCCTGAGTTTCCTGGCTAATATCCATCAACTCGGGAACCGACTGTTGCATTCTAAATGCGAGCTCGTACTGCTGAATCCGAGTGCGTATTTCCGGGTTATCTGTCAGGTTATCCCTTAACCCGTTCAAGCCGTTGATCACTTCAATGACGTGCTTTTGTTGCGAGTTACTTACCCCCAACGGATTTCTGACGTAGTGCACGGGGTCGCCCGATGAGTTGAACTGAATCCCCTGAAACCGTCCGGGCAAAAATCCACTGTGCCACTGACGTGTTGCTATCGGTTGAGGATTCCGGCCACCCTTGCTCGTAAGGACGACAAAACCCGGAAGATTGGATGAGGCACTTCCTAACCCATAGGTAATCCATGAGCCCATGCTGGGGCGACCTGAAATCGACGTACCGGTATTCATCACGGTATGAGCCGGATCATGATTGATTTGATCTGTATGCAGACTGTTGATGATACAGATATCATCTGCCACGGAGCCGATATGTGGAAAAATCTCTGTTATACGCTGGCCGGATTCTCCGTATCTCTGGAAGGGTATCAATGGCGCCTGGCAAACTAGCTTCTGACCCTGCAATTGAGCGATCGGTTGATTCGCTGTGAAAGAAGTCGGCATCGGCTTGCCATGCATCTCTTTCAATTTGGGTTTATAGTCAAACGATTCCAAATGCGAGGGCCCGCCAGCCATACATAAAAAGATGACTCGTTTGGCTTTCACCGGTAAATGTGGCGTCGTACTAATGCCCGGAGCTAATCCAGCAGGATCGGCCTGAACCACATCCTCTGCCTGCAACAGGCCTGTCAAAGCTGCCATCCCGAGTCCCCCGGACGTCCGACCAAGGAATGCTCGTCGATTTACACTGTCTGTCCAATCGTGATTGCTCATTTCCCTGATCCCTTAATTCCGAAAGATCGCTTCATTAACATTCAGTAAAGCCCGGCCAACCATCGACCAGGCCGACGCTTCACTGATATTAATACCTGCTTCAAGTTGGAATTGACCGACTTTTTGTAACTCGATTGCCGATTTAACGTCCATCGTAAACTGGGTCCGACAACTTTCAAACAAGTCGGCGACTGTAGGTAGTTCCTCTGCGGTCGGATATCTCGACAGGACTGTCATGAACAACCAATTGATCCGTTCCACATCGGTCGAGCCTCCCTCTTTAATCACTCGCTGCCCTAATGCTCTTGCTGCCTCCACGTACGTTGGATCATTAAGCAACGCCAAGGCAGCTGAAGGCGTATTAGATACTGACCGTTGAGCAACACATTCTTCACGAGTCGGAGCATCAAACGCCAGCATCGAAGGATGAACAAACGTGCGTTGCCAATGGGTATAAAGACCTCGGCGGTATTGGTCATCGCCATCATCCGCATTCCACTTCCTTGTTGGAAAATTGAGATACTGCCAATACCCTGTAGGCTGATAAGGAAACACACTGGGACCTCCAATGGTCGGATCCAGTAAGCCTGAAGTCTTCAATGCCGTGTCACGTATAAACTCAGCGTCCAATCGCCAACGCAGCTGTCTGGCGAACAAAGTGTTTTCCGGATCAGTGGCTGCAGCCGTTTCACTCACCAGGGAGCTCTGCTGATAGGCATGCGAAGAGACGATGTACTTAATCAAAGCTTTGACATCCCATCCTGACTCGACAAAACGATAGGACAGGAAATCCAGTAATTCAGGATGCGTCGGTGCTTCACCCTGAGCTCCAAAATCATCCAACCGGGGTGAGATGCCACGCCCAAAAAGAAGTTTCCAAACTCGGTTAACGAAGACCCGACTGGTTAGTGGATTGGAGTCTGCTACGATCCAGTTTGCAAGATCCAACCTGGATAACCGACCCTGCTTCTCAGTGGGAGTGGTCGTCAATGAAGTTGGGAATGCCGGCTCAACCACTGGCCCTGATTGGTTCAGCCAATCCCCACGAGGTAAGACTCTGATTTCCTTCGGAGCAACACTCCTGGTAATCATCGTACGAACAAATTGTTTTTCTAAAGCAGCTTTGGCTTTCGTTAACTCCGCTAACTGCTCGGTCTCATTGTCCAGGGTGGCCTGTTGAATTTCGCTTTCCAGCCTGGCCAATTCAGCTCGCTGGGGCAGAGTGGGCACTCTAATCTCTGGCTCTCGCCGACCACCCGTGTACTGCCCTACTTCCTGGATATCCGCAAAAAAGGCACCGAAACTATAAAAGTCCCCGGCCGTGAATGGATCGTATTTGTGGTCATGACATTCGGCACATCCAAGTGTGATTCCCAACCACGCACCTGAAGTGGTACGAATACGATCCGCAGCATATTTAACGATATATTCACCTGGTTGAGCACCACCTTCTTCTGTGGTTTTATTGAGACGGTTATACCCAGTAGCAATAATCTGCCACTCAGTCGGTTCCGGCAATAAGTCTCCTGCTAACTGCTCGATTGTGAATTGATTAAACGGCAGATTGTCATTAAACGACTTGATAACATAATCGCGGTAAGGAGAAATATGAACTGTCACATCACTGTGATAACCGCCTGAGTCGGCATAGCGGACCAGATCAAGCCAGTACTGCGCCATGCGTTCCCCGTAACTCGACGAGCTCAGAAACGAATCCACCAGCTCCTCATACGCTTGTCCTTCACTTACAAAGGAAGTTACCTCTTCAATTGTCGGGGGAAGACCCCGTAAGTCAAAGCTAAGCCTGCGAATGAGCGTGACTTTGTCAGCTAAGCCATTCATTTCGAGTTGAACACCACTGATCCTCAGTTGATGGATTAAAAACTTATCGATGTCATTTTGGATATGATCAGCTGGAACTTCCGGGACTACAGGATTCGTCAAATCATTGAATGCCCAATGAGATTCCCACGTCGCTCCCTCGCGAACCCAGGTTTCCAAAGTCCGTTTTTGTTTTTCTGTTAATGGTTTTTGGAAATGCAAAGGGGGCATCTTCAAATCCGGGTCCGCTTCATTGATTCGCTCAATGAGCATACTCTGTGTAATATCCCCCGGTTTAATGGCAAAGCTCCCGTCACGATCTGCTTTCGCTGCCACTTCTAAATCCAAACGCAGATCCGCTTCTCGTTGATCAGCATCCGGGCCATGACATGCAAAGCAATGATTCGCCAATATCGGTAACACGTCACGATTAAATGAAATCGAGGCTTCTGCGTATGTCTGAAGTGACGCCAATAAGAGAATTGAAGTCGATGCAAATAGTATCCGTCGCATTTACTGGTCTCCTTTCAGCGTGACCAGGAAACTTATCACATCAGCCAGCTCCTGTTCCGTTAGATTTTTGATTAAATCCTGAGGCATAATCGAAACATCATCCGCTTGTTTTACATCAATTTCTGACGGAACAACTGTGTGCTGCTTCCCGGATGAATCTACGTAGAACTGATTCCCTTCGCGATCTTCACCCACTTGCATGCCGGTGACTAACCGTCCATCTTCTAAGACTATTTTCCAGGATTGAAATCGTGGTGCGATATTCCGACTTGGCTGGATAATCGACTCCAGTATTTTCTCATAGGAAAGCGTAGCGGCAATACGACTCAAATCAGGTCCTACTGAGTTACCACGCCCTTTGACCTGATGACATTGAAAACATGTGCCAGCCTGACCGTTATAGAATATTCGCTCGCCTCTTTGAGGATTCCCCGGTTTGAGTATTTTTGACCACTGTTCGAGACTGCGATTCTTACGTTCTTCGGTAATATTCGGTGCCGAGAGAATTCGATCTAACAGTTCTTTGGTATATTCCGTGGTCGCATTTCGCTTGAGAGTTAATATTTGCTCCGGCAGCGGTATGTATCCGTTGATAGATCGATACGCTTCTTCTGCCACTTCCAGTTCCGTGTCACCCGAGAGCGAAATAAGTGAATCGACGTTTTCTTTCGATCCTGAGTGCATGGCGGCGACAGCTAACGCCCGGGTATTAGGAGTCAACGCTCTGTTCTCCGCAATTCCCCGAATAGCATTTTGAGCCTGACCATCAGGGTGTACTTGTAGCTTCGCGATTACTTCCCGAGCAATGGCGTCTTCATTATTTGCCAGCAGTTCAGTAAGTGCCGGCACAGTCCCTAATGCATGTGTCGCCGAAATATTTCGTATCGCATACTGTTTCAAATCCAGTGAGGCATTTTGGTTTTCAAGAATTCGTTGTGCAAACAATTCACTACCTGTTTTATCTAGCTCGACAGGGGATTTGCCTTCTAATAAATCGATCGTTGCTAATGTGGTTTGAATGAGCTTTTCACTTGTCGCTATCGAGAACAGCTCATCATTCAGCACGTCCAACCACTGAGTTAATACGTTATCTCCAATCCACTTCAACGCAACAAAACGTAAACGCTCATCCGGATGCCGCAAAAGACGATCTAACGAAGCCGTTAATGTGTCAGGAGCTTTCAGTTGTTGATTTAAGATGACGGCAAGCTGCACTTCGATCGACTGGTGCATATCAAATGGCTTCGTCAAATCTATCCCTGAGCCTTCGTTAAGCATGCTTTGACGCGCGGCCTGTCTCAAAAACGAATCGGAGCTTGCCAAAGTATTTTCTAGCAGTTGGTAACTCTCACCACTAGCGGCTACTTTCACCTTCCTCCAGGCTGCGGCTTTGACCAAGTCATTACTGGTGCCCGCTAAGACTGCGACGAGCTGACTATTTGTTAAACGCAGACGAGTCACCGCCACTTCCCGGATTCGCTGGTGTTCATCCTGAATAAGTAAATCAGCCAGGGCATCCGAGACACCGCCAATCTGGTCCAATGCTAAAATCGCATCCACTCGTATTCGTTCATCCTTATAGCTACGGGCGATCTGTTCCAGATATTCCAACTCGGCTTCTGAACCCCGAGCCAGCCGTTGTGCTGCCAGCCGTCGGGATGCCTGATCATGATGTAGTAATCGTTGCCGATCAGATGCTGTAGTTTGAGGAAGCCCACTGGTTGCTTCTCTGGATCTAATCCGCCAAACCCGTCCAAAACCATGAATGTTGTAACTCTTATCAACCCAATCTGTCATATAGAGGCTTCCATCCGGAGCGGTCGTGATGCTGATAGGACGAAAGTTGTCATCACCCTGGATAACCGTTGTCATCTTTGTTCGAAAAGATGCTCCGGCAGGCACGAGCTGATGAAACTCCAAACGATTGTGAATCCACGCAGCAGTGACAAACACTCCACCTAAATAATCGGAAGGTAAGTGAGTGGACTCATATGCCAATACTCCTGATGGACCGTCACCAACACCGGAGGCCATCGGCAGCATTCCGGGGTTTTCGCCGTTCCAGGCAGTATAAGGATGCAATCCCTTTCGTCCGTACTTAAATCGATAGCCATAATCTCCGTTGGCAACCACGTGATTCAGACGACAAGGCGGTCTCGAATCGGCGTCGTTATCGACCATGAACATCCGGCCAAAGGCATCGATGGTCGTACGGTATGGGTTCCAAAAACCGGTCGCGTATCTAACCAGACGCGCGCCGTCTGCTTTCATACGGAATATGCTTCCACCTTCGCCTCCCCCGCTGACCACCGAACCATCTGATCCCACCATGGAATAGTCTTTGCCTAGATTTTCCCCTAACCCAAAAAAGACATCTCCGTCTTCATTAAATGAGAAACCGGAGATTCCGTTATGGGGATAATTACCCTCAGTGATCAGATGAACAATGGTCTTGTTCTCATCCGCAATGCCGTCCTCATCCAGATCACGTAGAATCAAAACGCTACGCCGAGTCGCCAGAAAGACATCTCCATTCGGATGCACGGCGAGATTCATTGTTTGGGTCGTGCCTTCGAAGAAGACAGTCTTTTTATCCGCTTTCCCGTCTCCATCGGTGTCCTGAAACCAGAGAACCCGATCATGCTTCAATCCCTGATAGTCATCCGGTGGAAAGTGAGTGTGGCACTCAACAACCAGCACTTTACCGTCACTGGTCACAGCAATTCCGGTGGGAGTCGTTAGATCGGGATGAGAAACAAATTCTTCCAGCACCAATCGGTCGTCCAGGACGTTGGGCGGAGCAGTACCATCTTCCAGTTGGCCAAAGACGGACAACGGGAACAGAAGATAAAAGAAGAGAAACAGACTACGGCGCATTTAAGAAACTCCTTTAGTATCGAGTTTCAATTTTAACGCATCCACTACGCTGGAAACACTTAGCGTTCTGAAGAGAATGAACGTTTTAGTGCAGAAGGCAATCTGGCGGGAAGCGGTTTTTCCTCACGGGGCAATAATCCTGCCGCCCGTTTGGCTTCCATTATCTGCTGGCCTTTCAAAAACGTCGCTTTGTCCAGTTTTTCAAAATCGTGAATGCGGACGCCTATGTAAATCTGCGTTTCACCTTTTTGAGAACCAATGGCCCGGTGATTCAACAGTGGAGCCACACCAATAATCGGGAATTGTGAGAGTCCGGGGATTCCCCGCTGGATCATTCCTTCGGCACCGTAATGGACGTTACCCAGTAATACGAAGCCACCGTCCGGGACGTTGACTGTTGTGCCAATCGCAGTCGCTGAGCCTGTCGGCAGGATAATTACCTGAGCATCTGCCCGTGTCGCAAATAGACTAATGCACAACACAGTGACAGCAGATACAAGGGGTTTATTTAGCATCTGCCGGCTTTGCTTCCAAGCGACAGATCTGTGCCGCCCCGTTCGAACTTGCCAGTGCGACTTGAATCCCGTCAGGATGAACTGCCAGTTCTCGAGCCACATCGCTCACTTTAAGTCGGTGGAAATCTTTATCTTCCGATGGATTAATAAAGACCAGATGGGCTCCTGCTGAACCGCCAACTCCGACGACTAGATAACCATCTTCGTGCTGGTAGAGTTGCCAGGCAATTGCCTGCAGGCCCTCAATCGACCATGTTTTGCCAGCCTCTTTTGACTCCAGATCAAAGGAAATCACTAGAGGAGTCTGAACCGCACCCAATGGGTTGGTCCCTTTATGCAGACCACAGGCATATAAGGTTTTGTTATCCGGACTCAATGCCATCCCGCGAATCCCGCCATAGCTCACCTGTTGCCCACCGTTGTAGGTATGCAGAGCTTTACCGTCATAAGCGGATACTTCTTTGGCCTCAGCGACATTCCAACGTTTGATTTGCCCCGTCAAGTCTCCGCTGAGCAGAGTACCATCGGTGGGATGCCAAAGCAGGCTATAGACATCGCGTTCATGACCGACCAATTCAGCTGTCAGTTTGCCGGTATCCATATCCCAAACTTTGACAATCCGATCGTTACCACCAGATGCCAACAACTTCCCGTCGGGACTGCGACTAATCGCACGGATCCAGCCTTTGTGAGCGACAATTTCGCGGATCGGTTTTGGTTCCTCTCGATCATCTTCGACATTCCAAAAGAAGAGACGATCATCGTAGCCACTGCTAACAACGGTCTTGCCATCCTGAGAGAACTCTAGTCCACGCACCCAGGAATTGTGCGCCTTGAAGACTTTCATCGAGTCGTCTTCCAGTGTCCAGCGGATCACTGAAAAGTCCTGTGACGCAGCAAACAGGTAGCGTCCGGACGGATCAAATCGACATGAGATCAATGGCTTCTCATATTTCAACGTTTTAGAAAGATGAGAGGCCTTGGGATCCGTTTTAGCAACTGGAAACGTCATTAGATCAACAACTCCTCGATTGGAGCGTAAGCCGGATCGGCAACAGGGATATCCTGACCACCAATGTTAAAGTGACCCTGGGAGTCAACTCCAACTGCTCGCAGATAAGTATGGAACAAGTGCCCATGATCCACTTCGCGGTCGGTAACCTCTACACCATTATCTCCGGTGGAGCCAATCACTGCTCCGCGTTGAATTCCCGCACCACCTAAACAGATCGACCAGGAGGATCCCCAGTGGTCTCGTCCATAGCGTTGATTGATACGAGGCGTACGGCCAAATTCACTAAGGACAACAATCAACGTGCTTTCGAGCATACCGCGATCAGCAATATCCTGTACAAACGTTCCGAATGCACGGTCGAATTCACCAAGTTGTTCAAAGTGGAAATTAAAGTTTTCATTGTGCGTGTCGTAATTCGAGTGCGTAACCTGAACCATGGTAACGCCATTTTCGAGTAATCGACGTGCGAGCAATGTGTGTTGGCCAAGCTGATGATCACCATAACGCTCGTGATCTTTCTGTGGCTCCTTCGTAATATCGAAGACATCACGTTTGGCCATCAATTGCTGTGCCTGTTCAAAGCTCTGAGTGTAGGCTTCCGTTTGAGCACTACGACGACGAAGGGAAAAGTCATCGTTGGCTAGCTTACGGAAATCATTTCTCAATACATCTCGCTTTTCATCAAGCGATGTGGGTCGTGCGGAATTAGCAGGCGGCTTACCACTGGCAATTCGAATACTTCCAAACGCAGGGCCCAGATAGGCCGCATCGTTATTCCGACCGCCCGTGCTGGTTGAAACCTGAATGTATCCCGGTAAAGCGTTCTTATCTGCTTCCAGAGCTTTGGCCATCACCGAACCAATTTGCGGGAATTCCTGTGCAGGCGTCTGGCGGCGTCCGGTGAACATCATGTACCGGCCTTTACCATGATCGTTTTCTTTCGTGTTAATACTTCGAACTAGTGCCAAATGATGCATTTGTTTGGCAGTGATCGGCAATAATTCCGAAACGTGGATTCCCGGAACAGAAGTCGGGATCGCACGAAATGGGCCTCCCGTATCCTGACCTGGCTTGGGATCCCAGCTTTCCAGCTGACTCAAACCACCGGACATATTGAAAACCACAACTCGCTTTTGCTGACTTGAAAGTTCTTTGGCAATCAGCGGATCCGAGAATACACCTAATCCACCTACCACGGAAGAAGCTGCACCTGCAGCCCCCAGCATTCCGCCGAGGAATCCTCGACGCGCGATGCCATGTTCTGCGGATTTACATGAATAGTTACATTTCATTTTCGTTTTCCCTTCAAAAATGCCAGAGCCCTAGTGATTAAACCGGAACTCGGAGGATGCCAGTAATGCCCAAACCATATCCTGCAACGCCTGTTGCTTCTGGTCGCCAACACTCGCCAGGAATTCCCCGACTCGCTGGGTCTCTGCCTGATTCGGCTTACGAGACAACACACTGATATATAAATCCTCTGCTATTTGAGCAGAGTCTTCAAGTTTCAATAATTTACCTACCAGATAACTGTTCGATGTCAGCCATCCGGTAACTCTTGATCCGTTGTTGAGGTACAGTGCCTGATCAATCGTAGCAAAGAAATCCGTCTGAACCTGACCGGCTCCGGCACCAAACAAGCTGACAAAGTCCTTACGAATGGCTGTAATCTTAGCTTCCACTCCCTCACTAATTTCCCGCTCTCGCTGGATCATCTTAGCACTATCATTTTTATCGGCATCTGAAAGCGGTTTAGATTTGTCTAATTCGGCGATCACTGATGCACGAGTATTGCCTGTCACGCCAATGGCTTCCATCATGGCATTGGCTAATTGTTCTGGCGATAACGCTCGCAAGTCACTTACAACAAAGTGATTCACCAGCTGGCGTGAAAGTTTCTCGGTCGATTCGTCGTACTGACTGTTCTTATCAATCGAAGTTTGAGTCGCGGTAGATAATGTTGTTTGTAGCTGCTGGTAGGCTGTTTCTGCCACCGCCAATTTATTGACCATCGCCTCTTTCTTCTCAATCGACGCATTCGCAACCTGAGTCTTGGCAGTAACATCTTCTGTCGCCTGACGAACTTGCTGATCAATGACGCCCAATTCAGCTTTCAGTGCTTGTTGGCTGGACGCCAATTGCTTTTGCGTCGCGACAACCTGTTCGTCTTCAGCAATCACGGCGGTTGCTGTCGTCGTCGAAGCAACCACAGCGGAAAGTAACTCGATCGCTTCCGACTTTTTGGTGCGAGCAGCAGTCGCATTCGTCAATCCGGTTTCGGCCGCCTGTTTCGCTGTCACAGCAACTGTTAATTCCGTTTGTGCCTGAGCGACGGCTGTCTTCATGGCCACTACGTTGGCCTCCGCTGCTGCCAGCTCTTTACTCAGTGAATTAACACTTTCGCGTGCGGCAATCATCTCGATACGCAAATCTGCATTGGATTTTATCTTGCCAAATTCATATTCCTGAATTTCGTAGGCAGCCACTAACGTCTGCAAGCGTTCAAATTCATTGCGTAACGTCTGCTCCTGCATCTCCAAAGCATAGATTTCTTCTTTGGCTGGCTTCCACGCTTCCCAGGCTTTATCTAATGCTGTTTGCAATGGTGCGATCGCTTCCTTTTCTTTCGCTCCCTGAGCATCTGCTTTGGCCTTCGCATCCGTCTGCTTTTTAATTTCTGCGAGAGACGCATCTAACTTTGTTTTGAATTTAGCCGCTGCATCTTTAGCAACCGCATCGTCCGGCAAGCTCTCTAACACTTTGGTGATACTGGCGTGGGCAGCTGAATACGCATCTCGTAAGGGGACTTGTTTATCAATTGCCGCCTGTGCTGCGAACGATGCTCCATCCTGTGCAAGGTACTTTTCTAACTGAGCTGAGGCGGCTGCATCCGCAGAAAAGTAGGCTTTGCTGAGGTCAGCACGCTGTACCCGCATCGCTTTAAGCTCTGCAAGTTTGGCTCCCCATTTATCTAAGGCTTCATATACCTTTTCGTTTGTCTGTTTCCGCAGCTGAGTCAGCTGATCGATCTGGGTCTGCAGATTCGCTGGCGTAGCCAGTAAAGCCGACCCCAAGTCAAAGCTGCGTTGGTACGTTTTAGACAATGCGATTTGCTTGAGAAACTGCTTCACATCGAAGTCCAGGTCAACAATCGATTGCTGCAGCACAGCCATCAGAGCCGGGTTAGATGGCGGGTTGGCAGGATGATCCAAATCCACAGGCATCACGAGTGCCCGACCATTCATCATGCCCCATAAGCGATTGGCTATGTTTCTGTTAAAGGCAGTGTTTTTTCCATTTGTCGCCAAATCAGCCAACTGTTGACGGCGACTAAAGACAGGCTCACTCACTCGATTTCCATGAGGTCGCACATTGTATTCTTCCAGCTTCTGCAGGTAAGGCTCCACCACTGGATTGTCACCGGGAAGATGAGGACCGGTCTCGCCTGCTTCTTCTGTAAACACACTTTTGAAGCTAACGTTACCGACGCTCTTTTCTGCAAAGAACACTTTCTTCGCTGTGTCTGTAAAAAGCTGACTGCGATTTAGAAAAGCAAATAAGCCGTAGTAGTCATCCTGATAGTAAGTCTCGATTAGTGGATGATCATGACATTGAGCACACTGCATGTCGCGACCTAAAAAGATCCTACCTACATCACGTGTCAGGCGATTGGTTTCCCCTGTGCGATCCAGGTAAAACTTGGCTGCCACACGCGTCTCAGGATCAGCACCGCCGGACGACAGAATTTCACGAACTAAAACGTTGTAAGGTTTGTTGTTTGCAAACGATTCATACAAGTACTGACGCCACTGTGGAGATTTAACAGCCGAGTCTGTTGTACGTTCCATCAACATCACATCAAATGCCGTGGCAAGGTGATGATTGAGCCGCGGGTCATTGATTAATCGCTCAACTAACCGCTCGCGACGATCCGCGGACTCATCATTTAGAAATGTCTTGGCTTCTTCCAAAGTCGGTACCGTGCCAAGCAAATCCAGATAGAGCCGACGCATGAACTCAGCGTCGGTTGCCAATAGTTGCGTCGAGACTGGCTGCTGTTGCGTAACGGCTTCATCAATGCGTTGATGTAGCGGCTGCTGAGCCTCAAGGGCCGGACTGGCAAGCAGGCAGATGCCAAAGATAATTGCGGAAATTGGTTTAGATGGTCTCATATCTATCTCTGATCGAATCCCAATTTCATCTTATGCGATGAATCGTGGACACACTGTTCCAATCAATATCATTTTGCCAACGAAAGGTGGGCTGTGAAGTTGGCTCAGAGTTGCGTGTGACTACCTTCCATGGTCTGTCTTAACGACAACTCTATTCTAATTTAGGCTGTTTATGACGGTCAAACGCGATTCTCTTGTAAAACACCGCTAAAACTGCCCCCAACACCCCTAAATTGACTACAAAATTGCCGTATAACCATACATGGAATGAACAGCCGGATTGCACAAACCAATTTGATCGAATGGATTTATCAAGTCACGAATCCTGGCCTCAAATAATCCCGGTTCACTCAACTTGCCCGAGCGTCCTTCTGAGCAGGCTAATTGAAATCCCTGTTCAATCAAATCTACCATCTGAGCATCATCTGATAGGAATATTCCAGGCGGTGCTTGATCGACCTCGAGTGCCATTCGTTGCGTTTCATAATTATGAGCTGCTGTGAAATACAACATGCTATATGCTTCAAAATGACGCTTACTCGCCATCAGCTTGTAACAGCCGGAAATCAACATATCGATGATACGCAATTCGTTAAATACTGCATCTTCGTACTGCTTCAGTTGGCCGACCGGATCGGTATCCCGGATCAGGATTTCCGCGACTCGCTCAACACCACTTAAAGAATGAGCAATTCCCGTACTGTGTAACGGATCGACAAACCCGATCGTATGAGGCAATGCCACCCAGCCCATGCCACCGCCACTCGATGCCAGACGTTGTAAACGACCGGATTGCAGAAGTTGTGGAGTCGCCATAGCTGGGGAGGCCTCACGCAACATGGCTTGTACTGCCGGATAGCGTTCTAGCATTCCTTGCCAGCCTGCCGGTTCGGATGTCGCATTTAAATTCGAAACCAGACCAAGACTGGTGATCCCGTTATCAAATCGCAGGCTCCATAGCCATTGAGAATCAAACACATGATGTTGAGCAGCAGCATCGGACGAAAATGGAAATGTCGAGACATCCATCTTGGCCCCGGTTAACAAATCGTCATACGCTCGGACATTTTGAAAGTGACCAAACTGCGCCGAAGTATTCGTCGTCAACTCAAATCGATCTGCAGTTGTCTCTCCTGTTAAACGACTCATGACTTCCGCGGCTCCGGAAGCATCGACCACCCAATCAACTTCATCGATTATCAGCTCACTGCTTAGACGGATCGTCCACGTCTGTCGTTGGTGGTCAAAGTTCGCATCAGCGATCTCCGCATTAGAAATACAACGCACGCCATTCTCCGCCGCATAATCAAATAGAAACGCATCGACATCCTGACGATACCAATGTGTATCAGAGGTGGCATTCGAGCTGCTAGCAGCGACTAATAATTCCCGAGCATGGTCAGCAGTGGTCTGTGGTAAAGCTCCCGGTTGATGAAAGAAGTAGCTAAATCCTCGCTTCAGACCACAACTGATATGCGGGTATGTTTCTTTCCACAGACCGTACTGCGTCAACGGCAGTAGTTCCGGCAGATTATATTTCCGGATCAGTGCTTTTAAAATGAAGCCAGCCGTAGGCGTCGAAGATTCACCGATGGTGAAACGCGGATGCTGGCCACGATCAACAATCGTCACCGTGAAGCCTGCTCGAACCAGAATGGCACCCAGCAGCGAACCACTGAAGCCTCCGCCAATGATAACGACAGATTTCGCGTTAGCCACAGGTGTCACATTGCACCTCTGGCTGTACTTGCTGAGTCTGATTCATTTCCATCAGGCGGCTTAGACGCTGTTGCTTACAACACTCGGGAGCCAAAAACTGATCACTATCCCAAAGGTCCATAAAGACTCGTCCAACGCCCATTTCCAGTCCAGCCACAAGCACCTGTTCCAAACTGGCAACGGTCGGCGGCGTGAAATCTCCATCTTGCTGCAAACGATCCATCAATCCATTTCCGCCGCGGACAGGAACCATAGAGCAACATTCCACGCCACATTCGAATGCAAACCGCATCGATTCCATGGCCCAGAAAACGCCCTCTTGTTCGTTTAAAAAAGGTGGTTTGACGAGGATGAATGTACGCACTCGTACATCATGGGCCACTAAATCTTCCACCGTTGCTCGATACTGCGGCAACGTCATTTGTTTATTGAGCCACGGTAACACTTGCGGATGGACGGTTTCCAATCCGAGTGCGATTTCAAGTTGCCCCGCTAACCCATGTTGGAATTCATAGACTCGTTTCCCGCAAAGCCCGGGGTGATTTTCAACAATCACCGTTTCGAAATAATTCGTCAAACGCTGAATCTCAATCCAGTCTTCCAGTGGCACAGCTCTCTTATCAAAAAAATTACTGCTATTGTACAGTTTGATCGCGGTTGTACCTGAATCCGCAGGAGCCTGCCAATTGATTCCTAAATCCTGTAACGCAAAATTGATTTGCTCGATGAGAGCACCCGGGGGCGTTGGTATATCCAGCGTGTGCTTCCAGAGATCGCACATCGTGCATCGGAATCGACATTCCGCTCCGGTTAAAAATAGAGTGACCACCTGCTGCAGGATGCCATTGCTATCACACTCCGGTTCGATCATCCAGGCATAAGGCCGATCCGGCCGCACTTCATGTTTTGCAGGCCGTTGAGCAAGAATATGCTCTGAATTGAAGACTGGCAGGTCCATTAGGCTTAGCGATCGAATACTTTTGAAAAGACATCGCGATATTCCTGATCGGTTGCCGGAAAGGCATGCTGGAATATATCCCGGGAAGCAGCCCCATGCTGAAAGCGTCTTTTCTCAAACACCGGCATGGTCACGCCGGTCACGGTTTCGACACCGAGGCGTACGATTTCACCTTTAAGCTGATAGAGCTTTTCATGATCCCAATCCGTCAATTCGATAAACGGAATACCTTCGGCTACATCAATGACCGATGGCAGAGCAAACGGGCTAAATCCTTTGAATCCCAGAACAGCTGCTGGAGCATAGGTTCGGACATGCCCCCGGCTTTGACCACCGGAGTATGTAAGCGAATGCTTAATCGATTCAACACCCCAACCTTCCTGATAGAGCATTAGGTTATTGAGGACACTAACGATGGTGAGTTCCGGATTGTCTTCGATTGGATAATCTTTGAGATTCTCATCTCCGCCGTCACCGTCAACCAGATGTTCCCAGTCGGGATAGAGTTTTCGGATTTTCTTAAGCAACGCATAAGCCATCGTGGCCGACTGTACATCTAACGGCTTGTAGTCCTCGATGACTTTGATTGTTTCCCGGAAGTCGACATCATCACGATCCACATCGACGATTTCAAGGAACAGACTCATATCCGTTTCATCAACAAACTGTTTGGCCTGGCTGGCATCCGCTGATGTTCCATCGACATTCAGCGTGAATGCTTTCAATCGATTCGGGGCCTGCCCACGCTGAAGTAATAAATGACGTAGCACAACGAGTACGGCGCCACTGTCAATCCCGCCTGAGAACAGCACGCCTAAGGGAGCCGCTGGATCGATCGTGTCCAGCCACTTGTCCATTTCTTCAGCGAGCTTCCCAATATATCGTTCGCCAATGATATTTAAATCTGTACCCAGATGGTTACGTTCGGGAGTGAAGAATCGAGTATTGACCGGATTAGGATCGGGGCAGCCAATCAAAGCTATTTCAACGACATAATGTGCCGGGACCATGCGGGTATAGGACGGATGGAATTGATCTTCCAGACCTTCCTCGGCTAGCGCCGCTCGTAGTTGCTCCATACGTTCAGCCACAATCAAGCAGGGGCCTTCCGCTCGTTTTGCCAGAAAGTAACGCATGGGTCGACCGATTGACCGAGCCATACGAACAATGTTGCCGCGTTTTTGAATGATTGCAAATTGCCCGTCAATCTCGCCAACCCGTTGAGCATCACCACTGGCAACCCGCTCGGCCGCATCTTCGTACGACATATTGAGAAGCACATTGTCTGTCGGATCCATCAGATCCACGACGCGTTCGACATAACGATGTTGATGCACAGTGATATTCCTTCATAAAGAATTGGCTCCCTTTCACGTTTCGTATTCTAACGAAATCCGAAGAGTTTGTGGTTTCTGAAGAATCTTTCCGGAATTCAGGGCGCCTTTTGACTCGTTTTCGCAACTTAGTTTATGAGCACTCATTGTTTTGCTTAGGCCAACGTTTTGAAAAACAGGAGGTTTCCAAATGGCTTTTATTTCCAACATGCCCTCGAGATATACAGGACGCGCTTTTCAGATCGCCGAGCATATTCGGACCGGGTCGCGAGTCACCGCCGATGATCTGGCACAGAGATTTAATGTCAGCAAGCGTACGATTTACCGCGACCTCGATTTATTACGGAAATCCGGGATTTCTGTTCACTTCGACAATCTGGCTGAAAGTTACTGCATCATCGATGAATTACCAAATCTCAATGACGGAGAGTTTCAAATTCGAAGACGATGTAATGTCGATCACCTTCGTGATCTGGTTTTGGCAACCCGCTGCTCTCCCTGGATGCACATCGATGGAGTCAAGGAGGGGTTGGAGACAATCATTAATATGTTTCTGGACAAGCTTGATTGTACTCAACGTGAAGCCATCAAACGGCTCTATGACGCCTGTAGCTATGAATCGCATTTACCGCGTCATTCGACGTTGGAACGGGATCTGTTACGAGCACTCGCTCATAGCCTGATGCAACAGGTTTCGATCGAAATCCTCGTAGTCGACGATCTGATCAGCAAGAGCTCTGATATCCAGCTTGATCACTGGGAAGACTACGCTGTCTGGTTTCGATTTGATGTCCGTGAAATCTATGCTCACGAAGGGAAGTGGTATGCGTCTGGGTTTTGTCATGAACACCAGGAAGTACGCTGCTATGCCTTACAAAACATTATGAACGTCGTTTACAGCCAGTCGGAGCAAATTCCGTCTGCACTGAACTGACAACCACTCCAGGACTCCACTCACAATCGTAGGCAGCCAAACAAATCCCATTAGCTTTTCGGACACGTCACCCTTCCGCCAGTAATTCTCCTATAGTTGCTGAATACCTTAGAGCAGTATGGAAGCGGTGGCGTGTCTGCCTGCACAAGACGAACCGACCACTAGAATTTTCCATCCGTAACCTGAAACTTGGTTGGTTTCCCAAGCGACTCACCATTCTGCTGTAACCATTGAACCGACCAACGAATCATGGTTTCTAAAGAAATCAGCGGCGACCCCAGAACGTCATAATTATGTGCTGATCGGCTCAATAACGCCTGCTCCAGTTCTGTCCCTTCAAACGTCACAGCGTGTCCAGTCAGCTGACCAACCTGCCGGGCAACTTCCCGAACGGAAATCACGTCCGGACCGGTCATATTCAACGGCCTGGCGGGGACTTCCGTCAATTCGATGGAGCGTAATGTCATCGCATTGGCATCACCCAACCAGATGGCATTGAGAAAACCCATAGACAGAGCGACTGGATTTCCCTGCAGGACCTTCGAAGCGATGTCGATCAGTACGCCATATCGCAGTTCGGTTGCATAATTTAAGCGTAAAATAGCCACCGGTAGATTCAGCTGTTGCGCGTAGTATTCATACATTCGCTCTCTTCCCAGGGCAGCCATAGCGTATTCGCCCTCGGGGCATAACTCGGTATTTTCTAAACTTCCCCCCGATGTCACATCCACCATGCCATACACGTTACCCGTGGAAAATGCTGCGACTTTGCTGTTGGCATAGCGACGACAAATCGCTGATGGAATTTCACAATTCGTGGCCCAGGTTAAACCAAGGTTATCGGCCGCTCCAAATTTGAATCCCGACAGATTGAGTACATGAGTCGCGTCGGGAAGGGTCTGTACCGAGGGAGGATCCAGCAGGTCACAGGCCTGAGTAGAAATCCCCCAGGATTCAAGGCGTTCTCGCACCGTCGGATTCGAGAAGCGGGAGATCGCAGTGAGTTTCATCTCCGAGCCACTAGCAGTGATCGCTCGCTGAGCCATTCTGGCCATTGTCGGTCCCATCTTACCGCCAACACCGAGCATGACCAGATGGCCTTCAAGCCGCGCGAACATCTCGATCACACCATCGGTTGGAATACTCAAAATCTCTTCCAATGCGTCTGTGGATAGCGGCGCATCTGCCTGATTCAAACTTTGTATTAATTGATTGGACACGATAACCTCTCGCGTTAACGACGACTCAGCCAGAAGGTGGGCGAGAAAAGAATCAGGATTGAGAAAATCTCGAGACGTCCTAACATCATCAACCAGGTAAACACTAATTTCGAAAATGGAGAATAAGCACCATAATTCGAAGTCGCACCAACAATTCCAATCCCCGGGCCAATGTTATTCAACGTTGCAATCACAGCGCTTGAGTTGTCAATCATCTTGTTCGACAGATCTTCCTGATGCCAGGTCGTGTCAGGCTCGACGGCCATCACTAACAGCCATGTCAGCATGAATAACACAGCAATAAATCCAAAGTAAGCAAGGATACCTCGACGCATATCCTTATCGTCAAATGTCTCGCTTCCGAACTTTAGCGGACGCACGACGTTGGGATGATACAGATGCTCGACTTCCTGCCTAAGAATTTTGACGAACAGAATATGGCGGATCACCTTCATGCCACCTCCTGTACTGCCGGCACATCCCCCAACAAACATCAGGCCCAACAACAGTGCACGTCCAAACTCATTCCACTGATCAAAGTCATGCGTTCCAAAACCGGTCGTGGTAATGATGGCCACTACCTGAAATAGGCCGTAACGTATCGATCGCATGAGCTTTTCGGGCAAGCCAACTCCGGCAGCCTCATCGCCAGCCAAATCCCAGTCCCCGTACGACAATCCGTACAGCATGACCAATAGAGTGACGACCGTAATGATTCCGAGATAAACACGCAATTCGTAATCACGAAAGACCTGACGAATCTGCTCTTTCCATCTGACAAACCGGCTTTCATTTCCAGCTCGTAAGATAACCAACAAATAGAGCAACGCGAAATTTGTCCCTGCCAAAACCATAAACAGCGTAATGGTGTAGTCGACATAGGCACTATCAAACGCTTTCACACTGGTATCGTAAGTACTGAATCCACCTGTAGCCATCGTGCCAAACGCATGGCAGAGCGCGTCGAATAAATTCATATCAAATAGGAGCAGAATCGTCAGCGCGGTATTGAGCGCGATATAGAGTCCCCCAAAACGCCAGGCCGCGTGCTGCATCCGCGGAGTGTTACCTTCCTTCGTTGGCCCGGGCATTTCAGCTCGCATCAAAGCTTTCCCTGCGGAACTTCCACCCAACAAAACAACAAACAGAACGATAATTCCTAGCCCGCCCAGGAAGTGTGTTGTGCTTCTCCAAAACAAAATACAGTGCGGAACAAATCCGGGGTCTTCCAGTTTGCTAATCACGGTCGCTCCGGTCGTGCTGAATCCGGATTGCGATTCAAACATGGCATCTCCGATGCGCATGGAGATCCATTCCACCAGAACACGGGCTGACGCCTGATCGATGTCTCCCTGTACATCGAGTTTGTCGCTGATCGACGGTAGATTCTGCAGCTCAGCAATCGTGGTCTGCACGACAGCCACCTCCAGTGCCGTGGACTCGCTCAATTCAGCCACGGAGATCCCTTGAGATGGATAGACCGGATCATTGATGATGGAATCTAAAACCTGGAACTGTCCCTCTGTTAGCTCAAGATCATACGATGACCAGTTTTGACGCCAGTGAAAGGCATGCTCATAAACTTCGACATACTGCGCGTTCTCCAGTCGAATCGTCGGAGCGTACTTTACGCCGGCGATGATGTAGGGCAGGCCACCAAGGATGGTGACAATGACCCAACTCAACCCAACCGTAGCCATGGATTCCTTACGATAAAGTCCGTCGCCACGATTATCCTTCGCCCAGTGACGCAGGAGAAATCCGACAAGCAAACTAACAGCCACACTACTTAGAAGGCCACGCACTCCGTCTGATTCAAACGAAAGTTGCGAGTAATCTTCGTTGCTGCGGTGACCCAGCCAGGGCATAGCAAACAAACAGCAAAACGTCATGGCTGCTGCAACAAAGAAACAGACAATGCTCAGGAAATAACTAACAACACGATAGTTCATAGCTGCCTACCGACTCGACCCGCTAAATTTCTCCACCACTTCCTCTACAGCATCTGCATGTATCAATGCGACGACGTAATCGCCTGCGCGAAAGTGATCATCGCCTCGTGGAACGCGCGCCTCGCCCTGACTCGAAACAGCCGCGATCAAACACTTACCCAACGGCAACGCCAAATTGACCAACACGTGTTCTTCGGCAGCCGACCCGGACTGGACTTCGATTTCGTAGACACCGATGTCTGTATCCGGAAGCTTATTGGTGGAAATAACTGCACCTTTGGTCAGAAACGTTTGAACCTGTTGAACCATCGCTGTGCGGGGACTGATTGCCCGGTCAATTCCAAGCCTACTGATCACCTGAGCGTAATCCGGACGGGAGACCACACAGACGATCGTCTTGTCATCACGCTCAACACCGTCATTTTGATTGATGATATCATCGACTTCGACGCTGGTCATGATGTTACTTTCATCGTCACCCATGCAGGCCACAAAGAAGTCTGTCTTTTCAACGTGTTCTTCTAATAATGTCTGACGATAAGTTGCATCTGCGTGTAACACCGTGACGTCCGGCAACTGCTTGGCCAAAGCTTCACTACGCTCCAGATCACGCTCAATCAGGATAGCGTCATAAGGACCGGATTCCAAAATAGTCGCCAAATAGACTGCGACATTGCCACCACCGGCAATGATGACTTCTTTTTTCTTTTGGTTATTCAACGACTTGTCGAGTAACGCATCGACATCCTCGTCATCGCCGATCAACAGAATTTGATCCTCCGCCTGCAGGATGTCATCGGCATTGGCCAGCCGAGTCACTCGTTCCTGTGATTCTTCATCCAATCTGGTAATCGACCCAATACGCACCGAACCTGGCAGTTTGAGTTCCTTCAGTGGCTTGCCCAGGATCGTGGCCTTTGAGCTTAGCTTCACACTCTGGACTTTGATCGATCCTCTGGCGACATGTTCCACGACCACAGAACCCGGAGTTCGAATTTCCTGAGCGAGTTCAATCGCCGTTAGCTCTTCCAGGCTGATCAGTCGATCAATACTGAATTCGGTTTCGTAATCAAACGTGCTTTTATCAAACATGACCGGAGAATGAATTCGAGCGACCGCTCGGCGACATCCCATCCGTTTGGCCATGCTGGCGGCCAGTACATTTTTCGACTCGTCACCGGTCACCGCCAGACATAAATCCATCGTCAGGGTTTGAGCCTGGAACAAGAGCGTTGAATCGATGGCCGAGCCTACAAAAGCCTGCACATCTAAATGGTCATTTAACCGCTGAATCACTTCAGGATTTGTATCAATGATAGTCACGTCATGATTTGGACAGAGAGTCTCGGCAATCCAGCTACCTACTGTGCCACTGCCAAGAATAATGATTCTCATATGAGGTGTGCGATTAACCTCCTGTTAGTATTGGATAAGACAGCTTTTATCTTACTAAGCCAAAAGCAGAAATGCCAAGTAACAGATTCATCAGATTCTCGGACGAAATCCGGTTAGTTAAAGAAACTAAATAACAGGACTACAACAAATACACAGCCGGTGAAAAAAAGAAGCCAGACAGCCAGCTTCAGAGATTCCTGACCAATGATTTTCCAGTTTTCGTGTCTGGTAGCACCATAGACAAGACTCGAACAGACAATCAACGGGATCATGTGAAGTACTTTTTCCCAGCCTGCCATCGCATCAGGACCGTCAGCGAGCATGATTAATTGAGTGAGAAAACTAATCATTCGGCACCACCTTCAGACAATTCTGGATCTTCATCCTCATTATTCTCGTACCAAACAGCTGGCCCCCCATAGGCATCGAAAATGGCAAACATGTTCAATACACCTGCAATCAATGTGTATAAAGTGCCAATATCAAAGTAAGCGTGATAGCTAGATAACCACTCCCGTCGCTCGTAGACATGGGCAGGAGGAGCAAAACGGCCACCAAAATAAGGATCCTTGTCATCGCGTACAGCTCGATTTTGAATCACTGCGGGAATCGCTGCCGAACCGACGAATGCCTGACCAAAGAATTGCCAGCGGAAATCTGCTTTGGTTAACGAGCAGTAGACAACTTTGCCACCACCCATTTGCAAACCAACAATAAAGAGGAAGGAAACACTGACAAAAATCGTAATCCCCTTCGAGATCCTTCCCTGATACATGTGCCCCATTCCAGGAACCAGCCAGGCTAACAGCGCAGCAACACCACGATTCTTTAGATCGATATTGATATCGTCTTCGGGCTGCTCTTCAATCGCCATCTGAAACTTGCCTCGTCTCTTTATATTGATCACCCCTGTCCGAGGGGCTGTTTATTGTAAACAACGATGTTCAATTTCGATATGGGATAATTATCGACCAAGCAGGAGGTGCGCAGCCACGGCGATCGCTGCTGTCTCAATCCGTAATATCCGCTCGCCTAAATCCAATGCTGACCAGCCGGCACGTTCCGCAACTGCAATTTCAGTCTTACTAAATCCTCCCTCCGGGCCAATGGCAACAAATGCCTCACCGGCCTTAACCTGCAATGACTTGATGGAATGAAACTCAGAAGCACCACCTGCGGAACTGGGATGAGAAATCCAGCAAGGACCCGATTTATTTTGTAAGAATTCGTCGAGTGATTGGGGAACTGTAATTTCCATTAATTGATTACGACGGCATTGCTTACTTGCTTCAATCACCTGTCGTCGTAAGCGTTGCATGGCTTTTTCGACAGGCTGAGCTACACCATTCTCGGTAATCAACGGTACGACACGGGCTACTCCTAGTTCCACGAGTTTCGAAATCACCCACTTCTGCCTGTCACCTTTAGGTAAGGCAATGCCTAATGTAAGTCCAATGGCGGACTCGCGGGAAACGCTGACGGGCTTCTCGAGAGCAAGCGTGGCTTC
>CEUY01040471.1_pt1 | contig 23756 bp, 21 predicted proteins | sample 361481 | NCBI WGS metagenome assembly CEUY01 (sample SAMEA2622737, study PRJEB7988) | marine metagenome | isolation source: saline water (ENVO:00002010), including | reverse complement strand
TAATTCCCGGGGTAAGTAAGGAGATCACTTAATGCCGGCTATTACGTGCATAAGCATTATGTGATCAATTTAATTATATATAGGAATTTATAAGGGAGATATATACAAAAACTTTACCCCTATACTATAAATACACAGAAAAGATTAAAAAGTTTAAGGAGAAAAAATGAATGTTCTTGAAATAGCCCAACTTACTACAGGAATCGCGACTCTTGTTGTTGCATCTGCTCTTATATGGCAAATGGTTATTCAAAAAAAGACTTTAGATATAGCTCACAATGATGCTGACAGTAATATGTCTTTACAAGCTATGGAATCACGTTCTACACAGACAAGATGGTTTGCTGAAAATTGTAATCAACAGATGTTAGATAAGATGAAAAAAGGTTACAATTTTCTTAATGAAGAAGAAAAAAAAATAGTCTCGGCACATTTTGAAAATACCTCTCAAGTTTTAGCAACAGAATGGAGACTTGGAAGAATGAGTAGAAATAAGGATTATCCAAAATACACTTTCAGAGATAAAGTTATGATGGGAGAATATAAAGCTATGAGAGATTTATTCAAGGAACTATATATTCATATGACCAAGAGAGAATTTAGTATAGTTAGTAAAGAATTTTTAGATATAGGAAAAGAAGTATATGAAGAATATTCTGGAGAAAAGCTAGAAGCATAATACAATTTACCAAAGATGTAAAATATAAAAATGCAGGAGAAGAAAATGAATAATAAACCAAATATAGTTATTTATTTCACAGATGATCAAGGTTATGGAGATTTATCTTGTATGGGAGCTAAAGATTTTTCTACTCCTGTACTTGACAGAATGGCAAATGAAGGTGTTAGATTTACAGATTGGTATTCAAATAGTCCTGTCTGTTCACCTTCCAGAGCTTCTCTACTAACAGGTAAATACCCAAGTCGAGCTGGCGTCAGGGCTATTTTACGTGGGCATAGAACAGCAACAGGATTACCTTCTAAAACCAAAACAATAGCATCTATTTTAAAATCCAATGGATATCAAACTGCTATTACAGGAAAATGGCATCTCGGATTAAAAGAAGAATGTAGGCCTCATAATCATGGGTTTGAAAAATCTTTTGGGTTTTATGCAGGTTGTATTGATTTTTATTCTCATATATTTTACTGGGGTGCTAATAGACCTGGCCCCGGTCTAAATCCGACCCATGATTTATGGGAAGATAATCAAGAAATATGGAGAAATGGAGAATATTTTACAGAATTAATTGCTGATAAAGCAATTGAGTATCTTAGAGAGATGAAAAAGAAAGATTCCCCAATTTTTTTATACGTACCTTTTAATGCTCCCCATTACCCAATGCATGCGCCTGAAAAATATATGGAACGCTTCCCTAATCTTCCTTGGGATCGTCAAGTAATGGCAGCGATGATAAGTGCAGTTGATGACGCAATAGGCAGAATACAAGACGAAATAACTAGATTAGGTTTGGCAGATAATACATTATCATTTTTCTCTTCAGACAATGGCCCCTCAAGAGAATCAAGAAATTGGTTAGATGGTAAACAAGATCCATATTACGGTGGTAAAACAGGTATGCTAAGAGGTAACAAATTCAGTCTTTTTGATGGTGGAATAAAACTACCAGCTATAATGCATTGGCCAGGTAAAATTCCTTCCCAACAAGTATCAAGTGAAGTATGTGCTTCCATGGATGTTGTCCCTACTATACTCGATGCAGTTGGGATAGATTACAGTAATCTTGAAATAGATGGGAAAAGTTTATTACCTCACCTAATCAATGGCAAGAAAATGCCTGATCGGGAAATATTTTGGGAAATGCAAAATCAAAAAGCTGTTAGAAAAGGCAAATGGAAATTAGTTTTAAATGGTCAATTAGTTGAAAATGAACCAAAAGTATCTAATGTACATTTAGCAAATTTAGAATCTGATCCTGGAGAAAGAATAAATTTAGCTGATAAAGAAACTGAAGTTAAAGAAGAATTAATGCATATATTAAATCAATGGACAGAAAATATAGAAAATGAATGGGAAAATAATTTTCCAGAAATAGATTATTCGTATGTAGCTAATGGGATGGTTTAAACTATTCCTGCATATAAAATACAAATTCTCTATTTCTATTGTTAGTTGAGTCAATTTTATTTATTATTCAAAAGGTTTTAGGAGCATAGAATTAATTGACTCAACTTAATGTAATACTATCTACTAAATTATAAGAAATGATGAATAAAATATTCATAAAATGTCAAAATATATTCACTTATAAATATGTCCACCTAAATACTTTAAACCATTATCACAATTTAAAGTTACTACTCTTTTTCCTGGTCCTATTTCTTTAGCAATTTCAATTGCTGCGAAAACATTTAAACCAGTAGATCCACCTCCAAAAATCCCTTCTTCTTTTGCCAATTGTTTACACATACTAAAACCACATTCTTCATCTATAGCTCGAATATCATATAATTTTTCTCTATCCAAAAAAGGAGGTTCAAATCCTAATCCTATACCTTCGACTCTATGCGACCCACCTTTTCCTTTTGTTAAAGTTGGAGATTGTAACGGTTCTAAAGCAATTAATTTTGTAGAATGACCTGAATTAACTATTCCTGAATAAGTGCCCATCAAAGCTCCACCAGTTCCTACTGCTGAACAAAAAAAATCTATGTCTCCATCTATTTGATTAGCTAATTCTTCGCCCAAAGATTCATATCCTTTTATTACATCTATAGAACCAAATTGATCGGCATAAAAAGTATCAGAATCATTAGCTATTTCATAAGCTTTTTGTTTCATTTTTTGAATTAAATCAGGTGTAATCTTTCCATCTTCACTATTGACAACAATTACTTCAGCTCCAAAAGCTTCCATTGATTGTTGTTTTGTTTTTGAAAATGCATTTGAAAAAACAGCAATAAATTTCAATCCTAAAACTGTAGAAACAAATGCTAAAGAAGTTCCTGTACTACCTCCAGTATATTCAACCACATTTCCACCAATTTTAACCTCACCTCTTAAAATTGCGTTTTGTAATACCGATTTAGCCATTCGATCTTTATAGGAACCCGTTGGGTTCAATCCTTCTAACTTAACCCATACTTCTGCACTATTATCTGGGACTATCCGATTTAATTTTACTATTGGAGTATTACCAATAGTATTCAATATATTAATTTGATTATCCATAATGATTTTTATCCTTAATCTTAATAAGAAAAGATTTAATTTATTTCCATAATACATTAATTTCATTTCTAAAATAGACTTATTAATATTCATAGATAAAGCACGAGATTAAAGTAATTTTTATATAAATGAATGTAAAATTATCTAAGAGTAATATCAAAATCTATTAATGAAATTAGTGCCTAAATTCTAATATAAGTAGTGGCCCCATCGTCCAGCGGCCTAGGACACCACCCTCTCAAGGTGGAGACACGGGTTCGAGTCCCGTTGGGGCTACCAAATTAATAATTTATCGGTTTAAGTTGTCTCCAAGGTTTAGCCTCTTCAAATTTATAAGAAACATTCAGCAAAAATTCTTCAGAAAACATATTTCCAACAATTTGAATTCCTATCGGCAATCCTTTGGAAGAAAACCCAACCGGAATAGAAGCTGCAGGATTACCAGTTAGATTAAACAGATATGTATAAGGAGTAAATCCCCATAAAGTATGCGCTACTTTTTCTGAATTTATATACTCTGGAGGATTGTTAACTTCAAATGCAGGCACAGCTAACGAAGGTGTAATTAGTAAATCAAAATCATCAAAATATTCATTCGTGTAATTCCTGTACCAACCAATATTATTATGTATCTCCCAAAGCCTCTCTCCAGTTAAAGAAGATGCATGATTCAGATATTCTAAAAAGTAATTACTAAGTAAATTTCGATTTTCCAGATAATCTTCCTTATAACCATTTAATCCTTTCATACAAAAATAATCAAACCATGTTGAAAATATTTCAACAAAATCATCCGGAATAAATTTTATTTCTTCTACTTTTGCACCTAATTCTTCAAATTTATTTAAAGCTGGTTTTATAACTTCGATAACTTCTGAATCTACTGGATTACCTCCAATAGTTTCACTCCAACCTATTTTAATTTCTTTAATATCTTTAGTTAAATTCTTAGAAAAATCAGATACTTTCTGTGTAATTGAACCATACTCAGAATTAGGATCACCACCAGATAAAATTGACATAATTTTGGCTGTGTCTAAGACTGATCTGGTTAAGGCTCCAGAAGTAGAAATATTTGAAATATTGTATGATTTTCTGCCTGATTGGTATTTAGGAACCCTTCCTTGTGAAGGTTTTAATCCGTATATTCCAGTAAACCCTGCAGGAATTCGTATTGATCCTCCACCATCACCACCTGTTGCAAATGGAATTAATCCTGATGCCACAGCAACTGCTGAACCTCCACTTGAACCACCAGAAGTACAATTATAATCCCATGGATTGAGAGATGGTTTAGATAATCTATTTTCAGTAGTTCCAGCATATCCATTCTCAGGGGTATTTGTTTTACCTGCTATTATGCCACCAAAATTCTTAATCCTTTTTACGACTAAACTGTCATCATTTGCTATATTATTTTTATATGGTAAAGATCCATGTGTAAAAGGTAAGCCTTTAACTGGATCCATATCTTTAATTGGAACAGGGATACCAGTTAATAAGTGAATTTCTTTACCTGATTTAATTATTTCATCAGCGGTTGTAGCTTCTTTTAAAATAGATTCTGAAGGTGGGGTAATAAATATTCCATATTTATCTAAATCTTCAGTACGTTTTAGAAAATGTTCACATAATTCATAAGATGAAATAGATTTAGAATCTAGTAATTTTCTTATTTCTATAATAGTTTTATAGTCTAATTCATTAAGTTTACTCATATAATTATTCCATTTTAGAACCAACAAATTTAGAAAGTGCCCTAGCAGTAGGATCAGTATGTACATTAATTATTGAAGGGACACCTGATTTATTAGCTCTTTCTAAAGCTGGTAATATTTCTTTTGGATCTTCAACTAATTCTCCATAACCTCCTAAAGCTTCAGCAATAAGATCAAACCTAGTGAAACCTAATTCTCTACCTGGTTTTCTGACACCTTCGGTTCTAGCTGTCCAACCTTCATTATTTGATACGATTATTATCATAGGTAGAGAAAACCTTACAGCAGTATCAAAATCTTGAATATTCATACCTAAAGAACCATCCCCGTGTAAAGAAATTACTTGTTTGTCGGGTTTGGCTATCTTCGCTCCTATTGCATAAGGTAGTCCAACCCCCATACAACCAGTTGGACCAGAATTAATCCTATGGCCAGGATAAAATGTAGGTAAAGATTGTCTTCCATAATGCAAAATTTCATTCCCATCAACAGATAAAATAGCATCCCTATCCATAAATTCTCTCAAATCTTTACATAATCTAAGAGGATGAATAGGTAATTGATTAGAATTTTCTAAATCAGAAACTTTAATTTTTCTCTCTTGATCTACTCCACTTAAATAATTTCTCCATTTTTCCCAATTATTAGATTTGTTTTTAATATCACCAATACGATTATTCATTTCTTCTAAAAATTGCTTAACATCTCCATGTATTCCAATATCTACTTCACGATTATTACCTATTTCAGGAGCATGAATATCTATTTGAATAATTTTTGCATTCTTAGCAATTCTTTTGCCAAATGTCATAACCCAATTTAGTCTGGTGCCCAATACTAATACCAAATCACACTCTCTAAATGCTGTTGATCTAGCACCAGGAAAAGAAAATTTATGATCATCTGGTAAAAGACCTCTAGATATTGGTGTTGTGTAAAAAGGAATACCTAAGTTATCAACAAATTCAGATAATTCATTCTCAGAATTTGACCACCATGCACCTCCGCCAGCAATAATAATTGGATTATTGCTATTCGATATATATTTACAAATGGTTTTTATTTGATCAATATCTATAGAAATATTATTATTTAATTTTGATCTAGAATATTTCGGTATATTATCTCTATTAACTTTTTTATATAAAACATCTTCATTACAATCAATGTACACAGGTCCTGGTCTTCCATTCCGAGCTATATCAAAAGCTTTCGAAATACTTTCAGGATATAACAATGGATCATTAGGACGCATTACTTTTTTAGAAATAGGTTTAAAAATAGAAAGTTGATCTATTTCTTGGAATCCTCCTTTACCAAAATCACTAATTGGACCTGCCCCACCTAAAGTTATCATTGGTGCACAATCAACAAAGGCATTATATTGTCCTGTTAATAAATTTAATGTACCAGGTCCTGATGCGGATGTAGTAACACCAGTTTTTCTTGTCACTCTTGTATATGAATGAGCTGCCATAGCTGCTACCTGTTCATGCCTAAAATCATATACATCTATTCCAAAATCCTGAGAGTTATTAACAATCTCATAATTTGGACCGCCCATTAAGTAAAATAATTTCTCAACACCTTCGTCTTTTAATGATTTAGCTACTAAATAACTACCATCAATCTCTGACATTTATTTTCCTATTACTTTAATTTGTTTTTAATTTCTTTTGATACATTAGGTAATAATACAAGATCATCATCATCAAAATCATTACATATAAGTTCAATCATTAACCTTATACCCAAAAAATAATCATCCATAGATAAATATTCTTCTTCTACAGAACTTTCACCTCTGTTATGCCAATTCCCAAGAGGAAAAGCTATCCCAGAAACTGAATAACCAAATGATTTAAATGCTGAAGCTTCGCAGGTTCCTGCACTCATTAATGCTCTTTGAAACTTAAATTCTGGATTCTTATTCTGTAATTTTTTTGCACAAATTCTTAATAAATGTTCTGGATAATTATCAAAAGTTGACATCCTATCCCCTGTTCTAATAACTGGCCCATTACCAATTTTTACTCCGGGAATTTCTGAACTTGTTTCAATTGAAAATATATTGGCATTTTTGTTTATTAGATTAGATTCTGCTGATAATCTAGCACCAATTAAGCCAACCTCTTCCGCTCTTGTAAATACAGCTATAAAAGGGCGTTTTAATTTATTAATAGACATACTAATTGCAGATAGAATTGCTGAACATCCAGCCAGATCATCTAAAACTCTTGATCTAAATAATCTTTTACTTTCATCTATTTCAAATTTTTTTAGATCTAAAATAGCTGGACATGGTAATTCTAAAGGATAATTTTGTTCTAATTTTGCAAAGATATATTTTGAATTAAGCCATAATGAATTCTTATCTAAATTTGGAAAATTTTTTGAAATAATTTTTGCAGATAATTCTTTCTTATCAGAAGTGAAAATTCTTAATTTCACTTCATTTTGACTAACTTGGATTGGATGCCCTCCCAAAGGTTTAAGCTTTATAATCTTATTCTCTTGAGAAACAACTTCAAATGCCGGATGATCCATATGTGCTACTAATACTATAGGTTCTATTGTCGAATCAAAATCTGAGGATACGTATAAATTACCCCATTCATCTAGTTTATGCTCAAGTTTATTTTCATCAGAAATAGATATTATTTCTTCTCTTATTCCAAATTCATAAAATGGAGCAGTAAAATATTCAGATAAGCGAGAAAAATATTCTACAGAAATTTTTTCAAGATTTTTCATGATAAATTGTTCCTATATTGTTCATAATACCTTTTCATTATCTCGTAAACATTTATAATCAAAAATCAATAAGAGAATATTGTAATAGAAATTTAATATCAATTATTTAAGATTATTGGAGAATTTAATTGTCAAAAGAAAAAATAAAGATTCTATATTTAGGTCAAAAAAATTATGATGGTAGAACTAATACTAACCATCAAAGTAAAGCTTGCAAAGAATTGGGAGCAGAATTTATTCACTACAATGGGGATAGTGAGGGTGAATTAATAGAGCATATTAAAGATGTCGATGTAGTAATAAATCAAGGACATGCTTTTTCAGAAAAATTTTTCATACATATGGGAAATAATGGAAGATGTAAAGCTTTGGTTTCAATGGGCCATGGATTTGAAGGTTTAAATATTAAAGAATCTGTAGAAAATGGAGTTATTTTGACTAATACTGCTTCATTTGGAACAGAAGAAGTAAGTAATCATGCAATCATGTTGTTTCTAGTTTGTGCAAGAAAATTGTCAATCCATAACAATCTGGTTAAAAATGGAGTTTGGACAAGAGATTATTTATCTCCAATGGGTCATATTTCAGGCCAAACAATGGGTATTATAGGTATAGGAGATATTGGACGAGCGGTGGGAAGAAAAGCTCAAGCCTTTGGTCTTAATGTTATAGCATTTGATCCATATATATCTTCCTGGGATGCGAAAGAATACGGTATAGAAACCGTAAGTAGTTTAAATGAACTTGCGCAAAAATCAGATTATATTTCCATTAATTGTTTTCATAACGACGAAACACATCATATGATCAATTCTGAATTTTTTTCAAATATGAAAGACACTGCTTACTTAATCAATTGTGCAAGAGGAAAAATAGTTGATGAAAAAGCCCTTATAGATGCATTAAATAACAAGACTATAGCTGGGGCAGGATTAGATGTTTTTGAACAAGAACCTGTCGATCCAAATAATCCATTACTTAAGATGGAAAATGTGACTGTAACAAGCCATTATGCGTCATATAGTGAAACTGCATGGGAACGTGCAGGTACACAACTTGGTGAAGAGGCTATGAGAATAGCCCTAGGTTACTGGCCAATGTCACTAATTAATCCTGAAGTAGCACAAAATATTCCACCAAGAAAAAAAGCTCTTAATTGGGAAATGATACTGAAAAATCACAGTTAGAAAATTTTATATATTTATTAGATAAGTAATAAAAGATAATACTATACAGTAAATTCCGAACATCCAAAGTTTGGTGTTTTTAACTATCAATACTAAGATTTTTATCCCTAGTAATGATGTAAAGAATGCTATTGTTCCTGAAAAAATTAAGGTTATAGGAGAGATATCTAAGCTTTCTCCAATCATTGTTTTGAACAACAAATATACAGAAGAAGATAATATAGCTAAAGAACCAATTAATATTGAAAATCTAACGCTAGTATCCCTATCGAGACCTAAAAGTAAACCTGCACTAATAGTTATTCCTGACCTTGATATTCCTGGTAAAAGTGCAAGTATCTGAGAGAACCCAACTAATAAAGAGGGAATATAACTTAATTCTTTACTTTTTGAAATTTTCTTAAATTTATCTACAAAAATTAAAACTACTCCTGAAAAAAGAAAACCTGCCATCGTAACGTAAAGAGAATCAATGCTTTCTAATATGAAATATTCATAAATTGGACCAGCAATAATTATTGGCAATGTAGCTACTAAAATAAATAATAAGTACCTAAATTTCTTACCAAAAAAAGATTTATCTATTGTAATAGATTTCATTTCTTTTCTAAAAAAAAATATAACAGCTATAAAACTAGCTAAATGTAAAGTTATATCAAGTTCTAGGTATGGTTCATCTATTTCAAAAAAATTTCTTAATATAGATAAATGTCCACTAGAACTAATTGGTAAAAATTCTGTTATTCCCTGAAAGAATCCTAGAATTGCAGATTCAAATAATGTCATTAACTAATGCGTAATACTCAAATGAATAGTAAATTTATATAATATTATATTTTAATAATTAATTGAGGAATAAATTTGAAGACTCCAATTATTGAAGAAATTAAAACAATTAGAAATCCAGAATATCCGCATATTATATGGTTAGAGATTAAATCATCCGATGGTACTAAAGGATTAGGAGAAACTTCTTTTAATGTCGATGCAGTAGAGGCACTTATTCATGATGAATTTGGATTATACCTATTAGGAAAAAATCCATACCAAATGGATCTTCACTGGGATGAATTAGCAAGAAAAATGAGGATTATTAGGGGTAGAGGTGTTGATGGTTCAGCTGTATCAGCCGTTGATATGGCCTTATGGGATTTATTTGCAAGAAGCATAAAACAACCTCTCTATCAAGTCTTAGGAGGTTTGTCTAGAGATAAAATTCGTGTCTATAATACATGTGCCGGGTATTCGTATGGTGTCAAAAGAAAAGGAAGATACAAAGCTGGAAATATAGACCATCATCCAGAAAGTATTTATGAGGATCAACATGCTTTCATGAATGATGCAGGGGCCCTTGCTGAAGATTTATTGTCAGAAGGATATACCGCTATGAAAATTTGGCCGTTTGATAAATATTCTAACGAATCAAATGGTCAATTTATTTCTCTACAAGATTTAGATGAAGGTACAGAACCATTTAGAAAAATTCGTAATACTGTAGGAAATCGTATAGATATTATGGTAGAAATGCACAGTTTATGGAATCTACCTTCTGCTGTAAGAATAGCAAAATCTGTAGAACCATTATCTCCTTTTTGGTTTGAGGATCCGGTAGCTATGGATAATATAGATACACTTTCCGAATTTAGACATTCTACACATATTGCTACTACAGCAAGCGAAACATCTTCATTAAGATGGTCCTTTAGAGAAATGTTTGAAAAACAAGCTATGACAATATGTATGTTAGACATTTCTTGGGTAGGAGGAATTTCTGAAGCTAAACGTATCGCTTCAATGGCCCATGCATATCATATGCCAATAGCACCCCATGACTGTGTTGGTCCAGTCACTCTTATGAACTCAGTACATCTATCTTTAAACGCACCAAATGCAATCATTCAGGAAACTGTTAGAGCATATAATGCTACTTGGTATAAAGATATTGTAGATACACTTCCTCAAATTAAAAATGGATATGCATACCCTCCAACAGGAAGTGGAGTAGGAACAAATCTTTTGAAAAGTTTTATAATTGATAAAAAAACATCAACTAGGGTTTCTACTTTGTAAAAAATTAATTAGCAACCAAGGAAATATTATGGCAAAATCACATAAAATAGCTGACGCAATACAAATCTTTATAGCACCCGGAACTAAACCTAATGGGCTGCAAGCTTCAAAAGATGGACTCTGGATAATAGATCAAGATGATAATTTTATTTATAAGATTGATTGGATTGATGGGAAAGTAATTACAAGTTTCCCTACAGAAACAATTCATTCTAGTGGAATAACTATTGGCGGTGGATATATATGGGTAGCATCTACATACTCTTGTGAAATTTTTCAAATCGAAATAGAAACAGGTAAAACAGTTGAAAAATACCCCTCTCCAGGAGCAGGAATTAATGCTACAAGGGAACATTTAGGACCTTCTTCAGGGAAAAAATCAGAGGCCACAGGAGATCATGGATTAGAATGGAAAAACAACCATATTTATATAGCTTCTCCTCCATCTCAATACATACATGTTATTGATACAAATAATTGGAAAGAAATACATAGAATGAAAGCACCAGGATTCAGAGTTCATGGTATAGCTTGGGCTAAAGAGGAAAATCATATCTGGATAGCTGACACAGCATTTGGGGTAGTTAGTCGACATAGACTAGATGACGGGCGTTGTTATGATGCATTTAGAGTTCCGGACCCAGTTCAGGTACATGGTATGACCATTAAAGATGATGTTCTTTGGTATGCAGACGATAGAGGCCCAATAGGAAAACTATCTGTAGATATGGAACCAAATTTCTAATTACTCTTTTCAAGTGAATTAATAATTTTATTGGCTCTTTCAATAATTTGAGGGTTTTTGGGGTCTTCGGATAGAGATATAGCTTCGATTAAATCTTTTTTAATAATTTCTATCTCTTCATTAATAATTATTCTCAATTTAGCTCTTTCTAAATAAGCAGAAGGCAGTATAGGATTTAGCGAAATAGCTTTGTTAAAATCATCCATTGACTCTTTAAATAGTTTTAAACTATCCCTATAAAATATTGCCCTCCACCAAAAAGTTATAGCATCTTCTTCGTTAGTTATTTTAATCGATTCATTATGATGAAAAAGTGCAGAATCTAAATTATTTTCCATAGAATATATTCTTGCTAAAACTATATGAGCATTTACAGAATCTTTCTTAATTTCAATAGCTTTAATAGCGTCTTTTTTAGCCGGGGAATTATAATTACCTTCTTCTAATGCTAATTTCGCTAATGCACGATTAGCATATGCTTCAGAAAAATTTGATTTTAGATTTATAGCCTGATCAAAATCACTAATAGCATCTAAATACTTCCCTTGCAATAATAAAGATTGTCCGCGACCTTCCCAAGCTCTTGCAAAATCAGGTTCTATATTTATAAGTGTTTCGAATGTCCTTTGAGCTTCAATAAATTCATTTCTCGATAAATAATTATGTCCTCTTATATAAAAAATAACTCCTTCAGTATTTGTTTCACTTTCGCTAAGATTTTCATCTATATCTCTAGATGGTTTTTTATCTTCTATAATTACTGATGGCTCTAAAAGAATTTGTTCATCATTTGTTGAAAAATTTAATTCATCACAAGATAAACAACAAAATGGTAATAATAAAAATAAAAAAAATTTAATGATTCTTTTATGCATTTTGAGATAACTCAGAAATAATAATTTCTATACCAATATTTTCATCTATTTTACCTGTCTTTATTTCTAAATCCATCTGAACTAATTTTCTTAGTATGATAACAAGTTGATTTAAATTATAAAGTTTAGATTGTTGCATCAATTTCTCTATCGCAAAGTTACTATTTATCCCAATTCGCTTGCCAATATCTGAAGGTTTAACTTCAGATTTCTTTATCTCATTAATCAAAATTAGTAATCTTATTTGTCGGTGAATCATATTGATTATTGACGAAACTGTAGCTCCATCATTGAGAAGTTTATGAAACGACTTCAGTGCTATTGCAGATTTTTGTTGTAAAAGGGCATCTATTGCAGCAAATATATTTCCTTCTCTAGCTTCAGAAACCAATAAATCAACATCACTGACTTCAATAGTATTTTCGCCACAATAAAGTATTAATTTTTTTAATTCTTGATCAATTAATCTAAGATTATTCCCTAAAATATAAGCAATTCTAGAAATAGCATAACTTGAAATTTTACCATCTAGAATTTCAACTCTATTTTTTATCCAGGGATTTAATTCCCTACCTCTTGGTAACTTTATTTCTTCAATTTCCAAATATGATGAAATTTTTTTTATGGATTTACCTGAACCTTTCAAGCTTTTATTTTCAACAAAAATTATATTAGTAGTTGGCGGGCAATTCTGCAAAATATTTTCTATATCATCAAGTATTTCTGAATATTTTTTTTCTCCAGAATCAATATTTGAAAGTAAATTTTGTATTATAACTAATCTATTTTCTGATAGAAAAGGCACTGTAGAAACTACAGATGTAAGATATGGTATTTCTATTGACGAATAATCTATTACTGATAAATTCGTATCTAAATCTCCATTAGAAAAAAGAGAGTCTTTGATATCATCAATTCTTATTGAGATATCAAATTCGTTTTCACCATGTATAATTTTATTCATTACTATAATTATTTATATTAAAATAGTCTTAATCAAATTCCCCTTCTACAAAAAATATACTACATCCAATAGAATTAATTAATCAAAATTATAATATGGTTAATAACGAATTAAAATGCAAACAGGAATAATAGGATTACCATATTCTGGTAAATCAACAATATTAAATACTATCACTGGATCCAATTATGAGACTGGATTATCAGCAACGCAGACTTCGCCTAATATCGGAGTAGCGCGTGTACCTGATCTTAGACTCAATCATTTAACAGAGATATATAAACCTAAAAAAACAATTAACGCTGAATTAATATTTTCAGAAATACCATCAAAACAAGATGGTGAAATTTTTTCTGGAGAAAATATTTCACATTTACAACAACTCGATGCATTAATTATTGTAGTAAGGGCTTTTAAAAACCAATCAGTTCCCCATATTTCTGGATCAATTGATTTTGAACGAGATTTAGAAAAAATAACTTTCGATTTACTATTTTCAGATATTAATTTAATTGAAAAAAGAATATTAAAAATACAAGATTCTTTCAGAGGGATGAAATCAAGTGATCGAGATAATGCAAATAAGACTATTGAAACACTAAAAAACATTCAATCAGATATAGAAAAAGGTATTCCTATTAGAAGCATGGATTTATCTGACCATAAAAAGTTAGCTTTATCAGATACTTTTTTGATAAGTAGTTTACCACTAATGGTAATAATTAACATTGACGAAAAAGATATAGAAAACTCATCCATAATACATGAAAAAACTATCGAAATTATCAATGAAAAGGCAAATGAAAGTGCTGTCATATGTGCTGAACTAGAAGAAGAAATATCTAAGTTATTGGATGAAGATCAGGATGAAATGAGAAAAGAATTAAATATTGAAGTTTCAGGGCTCGAAAGAGCCATACAGTTAACATATGCATCACTTGGATTAATTTCTTTCATTACAGTAGGAGAAGATGAAGTAAGGGCATGGACAATAAAAGCAAACACAACTGCTCAGAAAGCAGCGTCAGCTATACACTCAGATATTGCTAAAGGTTTTATTAGAGCAGAAGTAGTATCTTATAATGATTACATAAAATATAACTCTATGGTTGAAATAAAAAATAAAGGATTACTACGTAAGGAAGGAAAGGAATATACTATTAAAGATGGAGATATAGTAAATTATCTTTTTTCAGTATGAGGAAAAAATATATGAGCGCAGAAGAACTAGGTAAAATACCAAAAAGAAAAATCGAAAATATTACTACTAAAAGAAAAGCCTACTTGGTTGCTATGCTACCTAATATACCTTTTTCTGAAGAATATACCGAAAAGCTTAAGAATTATTGGGATGCTATAGATGCTCATATAACGCAAATGGAAAGTAAAGCAGGTCCAATAAAGAAGATTTTTGTTGAAGGAATAATAGGTAAAGGAGATGATGCTGAATTAATGTTAGAAAAAAGTAGTCCCCTAACTTTACCAATAATTAAATCCAGATTATCATCAGGTGCAAAATTTGAATCTTATGAGGAAAAAGAATTATTTGAAAAATTTATTGACTTAGGGAGATGCCTGCAAATGGGATTAATTAGCGAATATGTAACAAACCTCATTACCACAGAATATAAAAATACATCTGAACAAAGATACAAGCAAATAATAAATAATCTTGATCAATCTGTTGAAGATGGGGAAGGTATGTTACTAATAGGTTCCGATATACAAAATGTTATCCCTGATGATATGGAAAAGTTCTTTATTTCACCACCTGAATTAGATGATATTCATAGATGGATAAGAGATAACGCAAATAATTTATCTCAACAACAAACTACTGAAGAACCAACTGAATCTGAAGACAAAAAAGACTCGAAATTGTGGACACCAGATTAATAATTTATTAATGGGTCAAGATAAAAATAATGATCTTTTAGGTATTTATTTACATATACCTTTTTGCCAGACAAAATGTAATTATTGTGACTTCAATACTTATTCAGGAATAGAAAATCAATTCGAAAATATTTCTTTATCTCTGCAAAATGAAATAATTTATTGGTCAGAAAGATTAGGTTCTCCAAAAATACATTCAATATTTTTAGGTGGAGGAACTCCTTCGTATTTACCAGAAGATCTCAAAGAAAGAATTTTTAATACTATTTACAAATATTTCAACTTATCTGAATGTAATGAAATTACTATGGAAACAAATCCAGATGATGTTTCTGAGCAAAAAATTAATAATTGGAAAGATTTTGGGATTAACAGAATTTCATTAGGCGTACAAACATTTAATGATAAATTATTAAAATCTATCGGCAGAAGACATGATTCACTTCAAGCTAAAAAGTCTATAGAAATTATTAGAAAATATTTCGATAATTTTAATATAGACTTAATGTTTGGATTACCAGATCAGACAATTAATGATTGGGAACAATCACTAAATTTTTCAATTAATTCAGGAGCAACTCACTTATCATTATATGGGCTACAATTAGAAGAGGGTACTCCATTAAATTCAGAAGTAAAAAAAGGGTACAAAACAGTACCTAATGATGATCTAACAGCAGAAATGTATAGTAAAGCATGCAAAAATCTAAATCTTACTAAATATGACCAATATGAAATTTCAAATTGGTCATTAAAAAATTATCAATGTAAACATAATCTTATATATTGGAAAAATCATGAATATATTGGATGTGGTCCTGGTGCTAGTTCCTATATCAACGGTTATAGATTTAAAAATATTAAATCACCTGTAATTTATTCAAAAAAATTTAATAAACAAATGAAAGCACCTAACAACTTAGATATTAAAAATTATGAAGGGGCAATCTTTGAGATAGAAAAGCAAACTGTAACTATTAAAGCGTTAGAAACTATAATGTTAGGATTAAGACTTAATACAGGTATATCAGACAAATTTTTTAGTAAAAAAGTGGGGAAAAGTATGTACCAACTTTATAATGAGCAAATAAAAAAATTATCAAACTTAGGTTTAATAAAAGAAAAAGAAAATACTATTAAACTCACTCATAAAGGTAAACTACTAGCGAATGAGGTTATATCTCATTTCATAATTTAAGATTCTTATATGCAAAGTGACAATCAAATAGTAATAGGCACAGCAGGCCATGTAGATCATGGAAAATCAAGCCTTATAAAAAAATTAACAGGAGTAGATCCTGATCACTTAAAAGAAGAAAAAAATAGAGGACTAAGTATTCAGCCTGGTTTCGGTTGGACTTTTTTACCTTCTGGAAAAAAAGTCAGCATAGTAGATCTTCCTGGACACGAAAGATTCATTAAAAATATGATAATAGGTGCTTCAGGTTTAGATTTTGTAATATTAGTTATATCTGCAGAGGAAGGTATAATGCCTCAAACATTAGAACATTGTTCAATATTAAGAGCATTTGGAATAAATGAAGGCATAATTGTAGTTTCAAAAAAAGATTTAGTTGATAATGATTGGTTAAATTTTGCTACTGAAGAAATAAAGAGTCATCTAACTGAGAAAAAATTTTTTGTCGATTCTCCTATTCTTTCTATATCTATTAAAGATGATTTGAGTGTAGATAATTTAAAAAAAGTCATAGATGAAAAAATTGAACATATTAATAATAATAAAAATATAAACCCCTCTATTATCCCAATAGATAGAGTATTTAATGTTAAAGGTTTCGGAACAGTAGTGGCTGGAAAACTATCAAATAAAATAATTAATATAGGTGAACAGCTAGAATTATTACCTCAAAAGATTCTTGTAAGAATTAAGAATTTAGAAGTACATGGAAATAAAGTGGAAACAGCATATCCAGGTAATAGAGTAGCAATTAATTTAGCAATTAATGATTCTACAAAATTGGACAAAGGGAATCTTTTGGCAAGTCCTAACCAAATCAAACCGACAAAAGCTTTTGACGGTTATTTTCATTCAGAAATTGATGCGAATATAAAACACAATCATAAAGTTACTATTTTCACTAATACCGATGAAAAAGAAGGCATCATAAGAATTTTAGGAAAAAAAAATGATGACGGGAAATCATGGTGGGTACAAATTAAATCTAACGAATATATTAATCCTATAGTAGGGACAAGATTTCTCATACGAGATTCAAATAAAAACCTAGGAAGTGGAATAATATTGATACCAGAAGGAAAAAGATATAGAAAAAATTATTTACCAAATATTATAGAAAAATTAAATAATTTATATACAAAAAATTATTCTGAACTAATTATAAATGAATTAAAAAATACTCCTTTCACGACCATTGAAAATCTTTGTTCTTTATATTATTTAGATCAAGATATAATTACAAATAATACTGAAAAATTAAGATCTGAAAAAAAAATATCATATATATATAACAATGAAAATCAATATATAATTCTCTCTAAAAAGTTTGATACTTATATGATGAAAATAAATCAAATCATTGGAAGTTATCATGATCTATTCCCTTACAAAATAGGTATAACTATTGAAGATTGTAGAAAAAAAATAGATTTATCTCAAAAACATTTTCAAATTATACTAAAAGAACTTCAATCTAAAAAAATTATAAAAATCAAATCTGCGATCATATCTTTAATTAATCACGAAGCTACCTTATCTACTGAACAAGAAAAAGAGGCAACTAATTTCATAGAAGAACTAAAAAGATATAAATTTTCACCTCCTATTGATATTAACATTTCAAAAGAAATAATTAATTATCTAATAGAAAAGAAATCCATAACAAAAATTTCTAATGATATATATTATGAGAAAAATCTTGCCGATGATTTAATTGAAAAAATATTAGATTTAGGTAAAATCAATAATGAAATAACTATCTCTTCAGTAAGAAATAAATTTGGAACTAGTAGAAAATATACTTTAGCTATCTTAGAGTACATGGATAGCCAAAATTTAACTAAAAGAATAGATGATAAAAGATATATCAGATGATATCGAAAAACCATATAAAATTAACATTAAATAATAAAGATTACTTAGTATCTACAGTTTCTTCTTTATTGAGAACTTTACAAGCGTCTATTAGAGAATCTGATGATAAAAGTTCCAGCACAGCCAAACTGAATCTAAAAATACAAACAGAAAATGAGTATTATGTTTTTTTATTTAGATTTATAAGCGAATCTGATATATATCACTCTCAAAAAGAATTAGAAATTTATTCTAAAAGAAATTTTTCTAAATTTATTGAAAAATTATTAAACGAAATAAAATCAAATTCTCAACAAACTCTTTGGGGAAATTCTCCGAAACCTATAACAAAAAACACCCATAGAGTTACCAGATTCTTATCTGACTTTAGCAGATTAGGTTCAGCCACAATTCAATTTGAAGAAAAAGAAATAAAATTAGAGAATAACAACATAGTTATTTCATCTAACTAATTTTCGAACCCTATCAATATTTTCTTTATCAGGACCATTTCCAGTAATTCCTGGAACCTCTAGATACATAGGTATATTCAGCACTTCTTTTCTGTTTATAAAATTTTCTACCCCACTATTCCCAATAAAACCATCTCCAATATTTTCATGCCTATCTACAAAAGATCTAATTTCTTTTTTTGAATCATTCAGGTGTATAGCTTTTAATTTATCTAAACCTATAAAATTATCAAATTCTTCAAACGTTTTATCTAGACCTTGATTACTTGAAATATCGTAACCCGATGCCCAAATATGTTGTGTATCAATGCATACACCTACACGATCATTATTAATCAATTTAATTAATTCACCTAACTCTCTAAAATTTGATGCTATATGATCACCCGAACCCGCACTTGTTTCAAGCAAAAGTAAAGTATTTCCCTTTTGCTTATCTAAAATTTCATTTACAGATTCTGCAAATTGCACTTTGATTTTTTCAAAACCAACACCTCTATGTGAACCAGGATGAAAAACTAGGCCCATAGCATTTATTTGGTTTGCGATCTTATATTCTTCATATAGAGCTAATTTCGATTTATTCAGTAATATTTTGTCTGGAGAACCTAAAGATATTAAATATTTCCCGTGTACAAGTACAGGAGAAAGAGTAAATTTTTCAGATTCAGATTTATATTGATCTATAGATTCTTTGCTAATCGGATTTACAGACCATGTCCTAGGTGATGATACAAAAATTTGAATACAATCAGCATCTATTTCTTTGCCTCTTAAGAATGATTTATAAAGACCACCAGATGCAGAAACATGACCACCAATTAACAATTAATTACCCATAAAATTTCTTAAACTTTTTTCCGCCAAAATAGTAATCCTCTTGATTCCCAAAGTACTAAAACTTGTGATGCTATGAATATAGAGCTATAAGTACCTATAATTACACCTAAAAGTAGAACCAATAGAAAATCTCTCAAAGAATTACCTCCAAAAAATAACATGGATAATATCACTGTAAGAGTAGTAATACTAGTAGCTAATGAACGTACTATAGATTCATTAATTGAAACATTTACATTTAGCCTAAAAGATCTATTTGGAGATAAAATTACATTTTCTCTAACTCTATCAAAAATTACGATTGTATCATTTACAGAATAACCAATAATAGTAAGTATCCCCACTATAAAAATAGCATTTATTTCCGATCCAAAAACTATACCTATAATTGTAAATAATCCTAGAACAATTAAAACATCATGAGTAAGAGCAATAATTGCTGAAATAGCATATTTATAAGATTGAGGTACAGTCCTAAAAGCATACATTATATAGACCATAACAAAAGCCGACGCTACTAAAACGGCAATAAATGCATTTCTTACTGTATCATCAGCAACCGATTTTCCTACAGATGTTGTGTCCAAAGTAATAAAGTCTACATTTTTTATATTTTGAATTTCCTCATCAATTATATCTTTACCGTCAGTCCCTAAGTCTGTGGTTCTAATAAAATATTGACCTTGACCTATTTGCTGAATGGTAGCATCACCATGCCCTGATTTATCTAATGCAGATCTAATTTTTTCTAGACCAGGGTCACTACCACTAAATTCATAAGTAATACTAGTTCCTGATGTAAAATCCACACCAAGATTTACTCCTGGAAAAAAAATGACAATAATACTGATAATTGAAACGATTAAAGAACAAAGTAAAAAATATTTTCTTTTCTCAATAAAATCCATTACTTTTTACCTTCTGTGTCCGTTTTTTCAAAGACAGGTACAAATAAACCAATTTTTTTACCTATAATTGTAGAAGCTATCAATCTTAAAAATAATCTACTAGCAAAAAAAGCTGTAAACATACTTAGTGCTACACCAATTGCTAGAGTCAATGCGAATCCTTGCATAATACTAGTGCCAAATCTATCACCGAACCAAAATAAAACAACGGCGACAATAATTGTAGATAAATTACCATCTCTAATTGATGGCCAAGCTCTATCAAAACCAGAATTAATAGCTGCTAGTAATCCTCTACCAGAACTAATTTCTTCTTTAGTCCTTTCTGCAATTAAAATATTTGCATCTACAGCAAATCCTAATGATAAAATTATCGCAGCAGCACCAGATAATGTAAGAACTACAGGTAAAATTTTAAAAACTGCTAATAAAATAATTCCGTATGTAATTAAAGATAAAATTGCTATGATACCTGGCATTTTATAATAAGAAATCATAAATACTACAAGAAGTAATAATCCTATCCCGGCTGCAATAAGACTTCTTCTGAGTGAGTCCTGCCCTAATACAGAATCAACATTTCTTTCTTGTATTAGTTCTAACTCCAATGGTAAAGCACCAGATCTCAATTGGATTGCAATAGTACGTGTCAGATCAGAAGTAAATCCAGGTCCTTCAATGAATGCCCGTCCACCTGCTATTCCAGTTTTTGCATATGGAGCTATTAATTCTTCTCCATCTAAATAAACTACTAAACGATCATCTTCCCTTGAGATTCTATCGGTAACATCATAAAAGGCATCGGCGCCATCATCATTAAAAACAATTTGTACAATAGGTCTATTCAAATCTTGAGAAATATCCGGATACGCATCAACTAAATCAGACGCCTTGATCTCAGTAGCATTCTCTACATAATATTTTGGATTAGTACATCTTTCAAATTCCCATTCATCAGCAGATATAATATCATTAAGTTCTTCAGGTAAAGAATCTCCACATTCTCGATATAAAAATTCAAGCATAGCCGTAGACCCTATTAATCTTTTAGCTTCTTGAATACCTCCAGATAATGTCCATTGAGTGATATTTCCTTCTACAAATAAAAATTGTAATTCTCCTAATTTCTTTAATTCACTCTGAATTTCTTTGAGTTGAGAGTTAGTCTGAACACCTACAGTTTCTTGATCATAATTTAAATTATATATATCTAGACTAAAACCATTTTCAAAATCATTCATTTGATTTAAATTATCATATGTAATATTGTCTAATAAATTAAATATTTCTGTAATATTTTCTACTGATTCTTCTTCAAGAGAAGAATACCCAAAACTTATACTAACTGGAAATTCTTTAGATAATTGCTGCTTCCAACCTTGAATGATCTCATCATTTATAGTGTCTTCAATTTTTTCTAGTTGAACTACAAATGATCCATCCTCATTTTCAGAAATTATAAAATCATTTATACCTATCACACTAGAAAAAAATCTATCTAAATTATCTTTAGAAACACCCCCTCCGTTAAAAGAAATAGTTAAAGAAATGCCTTTTTGCCCTGGTAATTGAACTAAAATTCGATCAGGAGGATTATTACCTAAAAGTTGAACGTTCGGTTCCGAGACTCCAAATTCATTTACGCGTTTTTCAACAATTTTTTTAACGCCCTCTATATCTTCGGGAGTTATAGGTTGATCTTCTTCGGAAATAAATTTATATACTAGGTGTGTTCCTCCCTGTAAATCTAAACCTAACTTTAAACCCAAAAGGGAATCTGACTCTCCTCTTGAGAATGAACCTATATTAATTTGAGGTATTAAAAGAGTAACCAAACCTAATATTACGAGGACGATTACAAAAAATATTCCCTTGAAATTTCTGAACAATTAGATAAAACTCACAACACAAATATAGTTAAATACGTCAATCATATAAATAAAAGTATAACACTGTTATAAATTAGAAATTAATTAATTATTGGGAAGATATTGAATTTTTATCATTAAGATCAGATAAATACCCAGCAGTATGTAAATCAAATTTCAAGTCTTCTAAAGAAGAGTCCGAATAAATTTTACTCAAATCTAATTTTGTTTGAATGTTTTCAACATTGTCTTCTTTTATATCTTCTTCATGAACATGTAAGTCTAATTCCACATCATGATTGTGTGGAGTAATTTCATTTGTATCTACTTTAGAATCGGTAAGTTTTTGATGCGCCAATAAATGATCAATATACAAAATTCCATTTAAATGATCTATCTCATGTTCTAATGCTTGAGAAAACAAATCTTCTGCTGTTAATTTAAAGTAAGAACCATTTAAATCTAACCACTTAGCTCTGACATTGATAGATCTCTTAACTAATCCGGTATAACCAGGAAATGACAGGCAACCTTCAATTACTTCTCTTACACCAAATTTTTTTTCAATCTTAGGATTGATTATTATTCTATGATCTTCTTCAGGTAGATGAAGAGTCACAACCCTTTTTAAAATACCAATTTGATTAGCTGCAAGCCCTATACCTCCAGCATAATCCATAGTATCTATCATATCTTTGGAAAGTGATTTAATAGTATTATCAATCTGTTTTACATTTTTACATCTTTTTCTAAGGATAGGATCAGGAAAAACTCTTATTTTTTTTAATGACATATTAAATCCTACGAAGGATTAGTGTAATATGAAAAATAATTTGAAAGATAGAATCAGATCCTTTCTTTAATTCTGGCCTTTTTACCTGCCAAACCTCTTAGATAGTAAAGTTTAGCTCTACGCACTTTCCCTTTTCTTATTACTTTAACTGAATCTATGTTAGGGGAATAAAAAGGTACTATTCTTTCTACACCTACTCCATATGATAGTCTTCTGACTACAAAATTTTGACCAATTCTAGGCAATTTATTCAAACGTTTTTTTCCAGCGATCACATTACCTTCAAATGACTGAATTCTTTGTCTTTCACCTTCTATAATCTTAAAATTTACAGATACCGTGTCACCAGGCTGGAAATCTTGAATATGGTTGAGTTCTTCTGCTTTCGCTTCTACAGGTTCTTCTGCTTTCGCTTCTACA
>CEUY01029159.1_pt1 | contig 23822 bp, 25 predicted proteins | sample 361481 | NCBI WGS metagenome assembly CEUY01 (sample SAMEA2622737, study PRJEB7988) | marine metagenome | isolation source: saline water (ENVO:00002010), including | reverse complement strand
AAAATTAAATAGATTTAAGGAGTTTACTACATTTTTACAATATCTAGTGTAAACTCAAAATATTAAATAAATCTTATAACTAAAAAGTATAATTTCAAATGAAAATTTTTTCAGTTACGTCTCCAAAACCAGGATTAGGTAAAACTTCTTTAATATCAGGTCTATCAAACATTTTGATTAGTCAAGGTAAAAATGTAAAGATTTTAAATTCTATCTTTTCTGATTCAGCTTTAAGCTATGAATTGTTTCCTGATGATGTAGTAGTATCTGGAAACTTCAAGAAAAATGGTTCAATTATTGATGATTCAGATAGAATTAAAGAAATTAATAAAGTTGTAAATTCTTTTGAAAATCAAACTGAATATTGCTTTGTAGAATCTAATTTTGATTCTTTGGAATACAATAATTCTCTTGTTGAAACTTTGAATTCTGAATCAATATTAGTTATTGATTATTCAAAAGATATTAAATCTAGACTAAAGCAATATAAAGAAAAATTATTTGGAATAATTATTAACAATGTACCTAAATTTAGAATGAATAAAATTCAAGATGATTTACTTAATTCTATTAGAAAAGATGGATTTAAAGTTATTGGGATAATTCCTGAAGATAGATGTTTGCTATCATGTACCATTGAGCAACTTTCTGAACATATAAATGGTAAATTTATTTATAAAAATTACTCTACCAATTCTCTAATTGAGAATATTTTAATAGGAGGGATGGTTTTGGATTGGAGTGTTCATTATTTTAGTTCATCATTTAATGTAGCAGCAGTAATAAGAGGAGATAGGCCAGATCTGCAGTTAGGAGCTTTACAATCAGGAAAAGTAAAAGTTTTAATTTTAACAAAGGCTATGGAGCCTATTGAATATGTATCTTATGAAGCTGAAAAATTAGGAATTCCAATTATTTTAAGTGAAAAAAATACTGAAGAAACAGTAAATTTATTCGAAAATATTCATTCAAAATCTAATTTTAATCATCCTGAAAAATTACAAAGAATTACTGATTTAATTTCAACAAATTGTAATATGCAATTATTTTAATTACTCATTACATTTTACCGTGTATTTACCTTTTTCCTGATTACACGGTAAAGGTATCCGATAATGGTATATTAGATTTTGGTATTATTTTGAATTAGAGAAATAGAGGATTCATTGACAATAATAGAAAAAAACCATCATTTAACGAAAGCACAGTTAGAGGCTGTAAACCATACTAAAGGTCCAGTTTTAGTTGTTGCTGGGCCTGGTAGTGGAAAAACTAGGGTTTTGGCTCATCGTATAGCCAATTTGATTAACAATCATGATGTATTAGCAGAAAATTTGTTAGCCGTAACTTTTACCAATAAAGCTGCTCAAGAAATGAGAGATAGATGTCAAAATTTATTACAATCAGCTTTTTCTTTAAATATTTATACTTTCCATAGTTTAAGTTCTTTTCTTTTAAGATCCTATGGATCTCATATAGGAATAGATTCAAATTTCTCAATTATTGATTCAAATGATCAATTAAGAATTATCAAAAGAATACTTAAGAGTTTAGACAAAGATCCCAAATTATTGCCATTTAAGATTAATACTTTGATTTCAGAAATTTCTTTAGCCAAGAATTTTAAACTTTCTCCTTCTCAATATATTAAAAAATTTGGTAATCAGGATTCTTTGGGAGGGTTTTATCAAAACATTTTTGAAATGTACGAATACTATGAAGATGAATTAAAAAGATCGAATACATTGGATTTTGATGATCTTCTATTGAAAACTGTTACTCTTTTACAAAATCATGAGGAAACAAGATCTATATGTGAATCCAAATTTAAATATTTATTAGTTGACGAATTTCAAGATACGAATAAATTACAGTTCGAGATTTCTACTGCTTTAACTAAAGATAACAAAAATTTATTTGTTGTAGGTGATCCTGATCAATCAATATATTCATGGAGACATGCAGATCCAAATAATGTAATCGATTTTGATAACTTTTTTACTAATGCAAAAGTTATTAGGTTAGATCAAAATTATCGTTCTACTAAATCTATATTATCAGCTGCAGATTCTTTGATTGCTAATAATAATATTAGATTTGATAGAGAATTATGGACTGATAACCCTGAAGGATCTTTCGTACAGATTGTTACTTGTTTGAATCCACCTAATGAAGCTAGTTTTGTCTCAGAGCAAGTTTTGAAACTTTTATCAGAAGGTTTTTCTGAAGAACAAATTGCAATAATGTATAGAGTAAATGCTCAATCAAGAAATATTGAAGATTCTTTTCAGCAATTAAAAATTCCTCACAGGTTGATAGGAGCAACTAGTTTTCGAGAAAGAAGAGAAATCAAGGATATTCTTGCTTATGTGTCTATATTAGTAAATCCTAAAGATGAAAATTCTTTACTTAGGATAATTAATACGCCTAGAAGGGGTATCACAGATAGTACTTTTAATTATTTGAAGCAAATTTTTTTAAATGAATCTAAGTATGATTCAGTTATTCAAGTGATTTTGGATAATAACTCTTCTTCATTGAATGGATTATCAACAAGAGCTAAAAAATCAGTTCAGAATTTTTCAGAAATTCTTTCTGACTTATTAACACAAGTAAATAATAAAAATCCTGATATTCTAATTTCAAATATATTAGATACAGTCAAATATAAAGAATATATAGAAAATGACACAGATTGGGAAAATAGATGGAGAAATATTGAAGAATTAAAAATTAAAGCAAAAGAAATTATAAACCCTAACTTAGATTGTCTTCAAAATTCTTTGGAATTTTTAAGTAGATTTTCTTTAATCTCTAAAACAGATGATTTAGATAATGAAATAGGTATTAAAGAGTCAGATAATCAGAAAAAAGTAACTTTAATTACTTTACATCAAGCAAAAGGGCTTGAATTTGATGTAGTTTTTATTTTAGGCCTAGAACAAGGTATTCTTCCTCATGTAAGATCATATGATGATCCTTCACAAATGGAAGAAGAGAGAAGGTTGTGTTATGTAGGTATTACTAGGGCAAAAAAACATCTTTATTTATCAAAATGTTTGCAAAGGATTCCATGGAGTGAAATAGGTAAACAACCATTTCCTCAATCTCAAATTCAATCTCAATTTATTTCAGAAATTCCTGATAAAGTTATTGAACAAAAATCATTTAGGATTAGAGGAAAATACTTAAATCGAAATAATCCTTCTGTGAAAAAAAAATTTGATATGTTGGAAAGCAAAATTAATTCTCAAAATAATGAATCAAGTAAAATTTTATTTAATCCTTCAGATGTTGTTATACATAAAATTTTTGGAAAAGGAATTGTTATTTCTGTAGAAAAATCATCTGGAGATGAAGAATTAATTATTAAATTTGATAATATTAGTTCCCCTAAGAGAATAATTCCTAGTTTTGGATCTTTGAATAAGTCTAAATAAAAAACTACAGATTATGATTAGGTTTTTTCAAGATTTTTTTTGATTTCCATAAACATGAAATTCATTCCTTCTTTTCTTACCTCTTTTACTTTCTTGAAACCAGATTTTTTAAATGAATTTTGGGCTCTTTTATTTGTTAGTAGTGTATGAAGGTAAAGTCGATGAATATTTGTGAATTCAAAAATATAATCTACTAGTGTATTCAGAGCATCGCATCCATAACCTTTATCCCAGTAATTCTTATCTCCAATCATTATTCCTACTTCAGCTTCTTGATTGATCATATCTATATCATAATACATACAATTTCCTATGTGTTTTCCTTCTTTTGTTTCAATAGCAAATTTTTCTGACCAAGGAACTGGGAATTTTAGATCATCTGTTTCTTGATTAATAAAATGTTTTATAGAAATTTCTATTGGAACAGTAGCATCTAGAGCACATAAAAGAGGATCCGTTCTCCAGATATAATCTAGCTCCAAATCATCGACTTTTTTGGTTCTTATATTTGTTATTGAACCTTCTATAAACTTAAATTGATTTTGCTTAAGTTTACTCTTCGGGGACCATTTCAATAGCTTTTTCCAATACATCAAGTTCATTTTCATAGGTTAGAAGAGTTTTTGCGACTTCAAAACCTTCCCAAATTACATTATCAAATTCTTTATCATGGTATTGTATATTACCACCCTTAGATTCCATTAAAAAAAAATGTACTTTTTTATGAATTTTTTTTCCTATATCATTTAGGAAAATATAGTTAATTTCATTAATTTTTTCAATTATGTGAGTATCTAAACCTGTTTCTTCTTTTACTTCTCTTAATGCTGTTTCTTCTATTGTTTCTCCATCTTCAGGTTTTCCTTTAGGTAAACACCAAAGATTTTCTTTTTTTCTATGACAGATTAGTACTTTATTACCATTATTAGAGAATTGATTGATTATCACTCCACCTGCAGCCCAAATGTTAATTTGATGTAATGCATCTGATTTATTTTTTGCCATTTTTTTTAACTCGAGGAATTTTCTTTTGAATATTCCTCTGTATACATTTCATCTAAATATTTTGAAGGACATTTAACTGAAAGGTCTTTTGTGTGAAAAACTCCATCATTAAGAATTTTTCCTCTCATAATTATTTCTGCGTTTTCATTAAAAAATATTTGCCCAACTTCCCCTTGATAGGATACATTCAAATTTGATTCTGAATTGTCATCTCTTACTTGGAAATATGCTGTAAGGCCATCTGAAGATCTATGGAATGTTTCAGGAACTAATCTTGCTATAATTCCCAATGTCTCCTGTTGATCATTATTTTGTTTTGACAAAATATCATTTACTGAAAAATATCTAGTAGTAGCTTCATCAAATGAAGTTATTGATAGATACCCAACTACTATTGCTATTGCTATTGCGATAGTCATGATTTGCAATCTTGTTGAGAAAACTTTCGGTTTTTTTTCAGTGGATTTTTTACTCATTTAAATTAGTTTTAATCTTACTTTCTAAGATTTTATGTCTTCTTTCTATAATATAAATATATCCGAAGAATGATAACCAAGCTAGTGCAAAAACAACTGCTAGATAAGTTAAATTTGTATCCAAGTTTCTTTTTTCTTTTTCAACTATTTTTAAAGCTATTTCATCTCTTATAGTCACTGTAATTGGAATTAATCTCTCTTGATGATCAAGTAGAATTTGATATGCTTTTTTAGGAGACTCTTTTTGATTCGAAACCCATCTTTCTCCAGTGATGTTTTCTAGCCCATATTCTGTATTGATATTTTCAGAGCTAACATTCAATTTAATTATATTTCCTTTATTATCTACAATTTCTAATGATTCTAAATGATCTTCACTATTCTTAGTAATAGAAGTTATTACTCCACTAATTAAAGAATAGTGATTTTTCCCATCATCTGCATTGACTATTTGAATGTTCAATATAGGAGTGATTAGTGTGAATATTATTAATGCTATTGTGGTATTTTTTTTAATCATAATTTGTATTTACCTCTAGGCTCTCTTTTGAAATTGTTCCAATTTAAATTCTAAAATCTTGTATCGTGTTTGTAGATAAACTATTGTGAAAAATATTAATGAGAAAGTTAATGCTGAGAATAATAATGTTAGGGCCAGGTCTCCTCCTAAATTTGATTCCTGAGTAGCAAGAGGTCCAATCACAATCGTTGGGTGATTTTGTTCCCAAATTTGGGCAGCAAAATATATGAATGGGGTGTCTATGGCACCAATAATTGCTATTACAGCTGCAGATTTTTCTCTTAAAGGTCCAGATGGAAAATAACTTCTAAACATTAAGTAAGCACAATAGATGAAAAAAAGTATTAGAGCTGTAGTCAATTTTGCTTCACCTGTCCACCATACTCCCCATACTGGCTTTGCCCAAACAATCCCTGATATTAACATTCCAATTGCAGCAACTATTCCAACTTCTGCACATGATACAGATATATGATCCCATATAGGTTTTTTAGTAACTAGGTAGATGATACTTGTAATTGCTAGAATAATTATTGCTAACATAGAAATCCAAGCTAAAGGAACATGTATATAAAGAATTCTTTGTATAGCACCTTGGTTAATTTCTGTAGGTACCCACTTGAAAATCAGATAAACGTTTATAATTGAAAATATAGTACAGAGTAATACTAATATTCTTCTCATTAGTTAATTTTTATTTTTTTAGAGTTTTTTATCACAATTAGTATATATATAAATAATTATTTTGTTAGTCAATTATTATCTTTTCAAAGAAAAAGATAGAAATTGGAAAAAATATTAAATTATATGTAATGCCTAATCCAATCCATGGTAAACATTTCCCCCAATCATTTAATTGTAATGCTATTTCAGTGGATCCAATAGCAAAAATTAGTAAAGGGATAATTATTGGTAAGAAAAGTATAGGTAGTAGAAATTCGCTGCTTCTTGTTCTTATCATCATAGCACCAAATAAAGCGCCTACAGTACTATACCCGAATGTTGTGATTAATGAAATTATAATAATTATTGGGTTTAAAAGTTGGATGTTAAAGAGAATTATAGATAATGAAAATATAATTATTTCTGTGATAATAAGAAGTATGAAGATGCTAATTAATTTTGAAAAAAATATTAGATCTCTACTTATAGGTGTTATCAATAAACTTTCCAGAGTGTTTTCTTCTTTTTCTTTAGAATAAATTTTTGGAATACCTATAGATGCTGAAAAAGCTATAGAAACCCATAATATGGCTGGTCCTATTTCATTAGGATTCATAGTTGTTAAATTTATGGATTGACTGAATATAATTATCGTTAACAATGAGAATATTAGTACAGATACTATAAATTCTTTTGATCTGAATTCAAGTAATAAATCTTTCCAAATTAGATATCCAAGAGCTGATAATGAATGTTTCATGGGTTTTTTGAAAGAATTAACTTTCTATCTTTTATATATGCAAATTTCTGACCTATTGGTTCATTAAATTGTTCAGAATGAGTACATAATACAATTGATGCACCTTTTTTTCTTTCTTGAACAATAATATCTTTTAAGGTTTCAATCGTAGCTTTATCCAAATTTATTTCAGGTTCATCTAATAAGATTATTCGAGGTTGATGTAACAAGATTTTTGCTAATTCTGTCCTTTTTTTAAAACCTCTAGATAATTCTTTTACTCTTGATTTTAAATAATTAGAAATCCCTAATAACTCAGATACATAATTAATATTTTTTTGAGGATTTTTAATTCCATAAAGAGAAGAAGAAAAATTTAAATTCTCTAATATAGTCATATCTTGATATAACATATTAGAATCAAGTAATACTCCTATGTTTTTTCTAAATTCTTTGGAATCATGTATTGGTTTTCCATTGAAAAAAAAATTTCCAGAATCAGGGTTTATTAATCTTGATAAAATCCTGATTAATGTTGATTTTCCACTACCATTTCTACCTGAAACACAAAGCACTTCTCCATAAACTATTTTTAGGTTTAAATCTTCTAAAATTAGATTATTTCCGAAACTCTTTGTAATGTTTTCCAAACTTATGGCTTCATCCATGATTATTTTAACCCTATATAGATTTGGTCATCTATTATTTTTACATCAAATTTAGTTAATCCTTCATAAGAGGGTCCTTCTATTGAATCTCCATTTGATAGATCAAAAATATTATTGTGCCATGGGCATTCAATTGTTGAGCATTCCTTATCTAAATATCCTTCTTCAAGAGGGGCATCTGCGTGAGGGCAAATACCTGATAAAGCAACAATTTCCTTCCCACAATTAATTATAATTATTTTTTCTCCATCAAAATCAAAAGGTTTTATTTCACCTACCTTGATTTCTGATAATTTTGCAATTTTTTTCATAATTAACCTTTCAATTTAATTTAATACATTTATTTAAGAATATATTAATATTCCTTGAAATTTTAAATCAGTGAACCAATAGATCAAAAGATAAACTCCAACTATACAAAGTATTATTCCTGAAATACTGGAAGCTCTCTTACTTATTTGGCTTAAAAAAGGAATTTTAATATTAGAAAATATAGATATGAATCCTGTAACTATTCCTACTATAAAGATCATACCAAATGCATAAGAAATGAAGTGCGTAATAGATGATAGTATATTTTGAGATTTTAAGGAGTTAGTTATTAGTGCTATAAACAAAGGTAAAGAGCATCCTATAGAAGCTATTCCATAAGAAATTCCAAAAACGAAGAAAGATTTTAGGTTGGTATTTTTAGGATCTCCTATTTTTGATGCAATTTGTTGAAAAAAAGGTATATAGGATTGTTCATTTAATAATTGATTCGAGCCCATATATAAAACAATTATTCCTAAAGCTATTGAAATAATTGGGATAAAAACAGATAAAAATTCTCCTCCTATTCCAACTAATAATCCAAATGTTACAAATAAAAATAAAAATCCCATTCCTATTGTGGATACAATGAAAATTGAATTATTAAATTTATTAATGAATGATTTTTTTTCATTTCTGGATCTTTTTAAATACATACTTAGATAAATAGGTAACATTGCAAAACCACAAGGATTTACAGCTGTTAAAGCACCTGCTCCAAAAGAAAAGCTTAATGGTATTAAATCTAAAATTGCAGAGATAGAATTTGAAGAAGAAGATGAAAAACTCATACCTAAATTTACTACAATATTTGTAGGTTCTTGAAAAAACTTTACTATCAGGAATATAGAGATACTAACAAGTACAGTTATGCTTAAAGGGATAGTTTTTTTTATTGAATTACTCAAGAAATTAAGTTCTCAGTTAATTAGATTCTATAAAGGGTATTATTGTAGTTATATTTTTAATATATTTAATTATAATGATAATCAATTTATATATTTTTAAAAATTAATTCTAAAAATGCACTTATATGTGCTAAAGTAGATTGTTGGATTTCTCTAATTTACAGGAAATTCAATATTAGTTAAATATACAAGGGAAAATTGTCACAAGAAATAAAAATTGATGAAAAAATGAATATTGAAACTCTTTTTGAAGCAGGAGTTCACTTTGGTCATCCAACACGAAAATGGAATCCTAAAATGGAGAAATACATTTTTGGACAAAGATCTAAAACCCATATTATAGATTTAGATAAAACTATTTCTCAGCTTAATAAAGCTAAAGAGTATGTAAGAAAAATTGTATCCGAAGGTGGAAAATGCATGTTTGTGGGAACTAAATTTCAAGCACAAGCATGTATAAAAGAGGAGGCAATAAAATCAAATAGTATGTATGTAAGTGAAAGATGGTTAGGTGGAATGTTAACGAATTTTGAGACAATAAAGGATAGAATATCAAGGTTAAAAAATCTTGAGAAAACTGCTAACGATCCTTCAAATTCTCGTTTAACTAAGAAAGAGAGACAAGTTATTTCAACACAGATTCAAAAATTAGAAAAATTTTTTGGAGGAATAAAAGATATCTCTGATTATCCTGATGTAATTTTTGTTATTGATATTGAGAAGGAAAATATCGTAGTAAGAGAAGCTAAAACTGTTGGTGTTCCTGTAATAGCATTAGTTGACACTAATAGTGATCCTACTGGTATAGAAATTCCTATTCCAGGAAATGATGACGCAGTGAGATCTATAAAGTTAGTGACTTCTTTAATTTCAAATGCAGTTATAGAAGGAAATGGTATTTTCGAAAAAAATAAAATTGAACAAGAAAAAGAACAAAATCTTAAAAGTGTTCAAAATTCTAATTCTGAAAAAAGGCCTAACTCTAAAGAATCAGAAGCAAAAAATTCTAAGAAAGTCGATAAATCTGATTAAAAAATAATATTGAATTCTATTAAAATATTGGAGTGACCATGGAAATTACAGCTGAGATGGTAAAGAAATTAAGAATGAAAACAGGTGCAGGTATAATGGCGTCTAAAAAAGCTTTAGAGGATTCTAATGGTGATTTTTCTAAAGCTGAACAAGTTCTTCAAGAGCAAGGTCTTGCTCTAGCAGCAAAAAAAGCTGGAAGAGATACTAGTGAAGGAGTTGTACAGAGTTATATACATACAGGAGGTAGGATAGGGGCATTGGTAGAAGTAAAATGTGAAACCGATTTTGTAGCAAGAACCAAAGAATTTTTAGACTTATCAAAAAATTTGGCTATGCAAATTGCAGCTATGAATCCTGTTTATGTTGATAGAAATAATGTTCCTGACGATGAAAAAGATGATTTTTCTTCTGAGAAAATTTTGTTAGAACAAGCATTTATTCGTGATCAAAGTTTAACTGTTGAAGATATAATTAAAGAAGTAGTATCTAAAGTTGGAGAAAATATTATTATCAGTAAATTTCAAAGATTTGATTTATCTAGCTAGGATTTAGATGATAAAAGCAAAATATAATAATGTGCTTTTAAAATTAAGTGGGGAGGCATTGATGGGGAATACTCCTTATGGAATAGATCCCAAGGCATTAGGTTATTTGGCAGAAGAACTTCATAAAGTAAAATCTAATTTTGATTTAAGAATTTCAATTGTAGTAGGAGGAGGAAATATTTGGCGTGGCGCGGATTACGAAGAACAAGGTATGGATCGTTCAGTTGCTGATTCAGCTGGTATGTTAGGAACAATGATAAATGCTTTGGCTATTCAAGATAGTTTAGAGAGAAGAGGAGTTCCTGTTAGAACACTTTCTGCATTATCAACCCCTTCTGTGGCTGAGCCATTTATACGTAGAAGAGCATTAAGACATTTAGAAAAAGGTCGAGTTGTAATTCTTGCAGGGGGTACTGGAAATCCATATATGACTACGGATACTGCTGCTGCTCAGAGATCATTAGAATTGAATTCAGAGTTATTGATAATGTCAAAGAACAATGTAGATGGAGTATATACTGCTGATCCAAATAAGGATGAAAATGCAAAAAAATTCGATCATCTTACTCCTATCGAAGCTTTAGCAAAAAGAATTCAAGCTTTAGACAGTACAGCTTTATCCTTGTGTATGGATAACGATTTACCGATAATAGTCTTTGATATATTTAATAGTGGAAGTTTAGAAAAGATTCTGCTTGGCAATAAAGTCGGTACTTTAATTTCTAATTCCAAGTAGAATTTATAACAAAAGAGGCTTTGTATGAATCAAGAAAGCATTTTAATTGACATGAAAAAAAGAATGGATGGAGCTGTATTATCATTAGATAAAGATTTATCTTCTATGAGGACTAATAGAGCTCATACTGGTTTAGTAGAGAATATAATTGTTGATTATCAAGGTATGGAAATGCCAATTTCTCAACTAGCTCAAGTGAGTGTTAGTGATGGCCAGATGTTGATTATTCAACCTTGGGATAAATCTATTTCTCAGAATATTGCTCGTGCTATTTCTACTTCTGATATAGGTATGCAACCTAATGTAGATGGAGAGATAATAAGATTAACGGTTCCTGCGTTGACTCAAGAAAGACGTAATGAAATTGTAAAATTAGTAAAAAAAAGAACTGAAGAAGGGAAAATTTCTGTTAGGAATGTTAGAAGAAGTTGTATAGAGGAGATAAAAAAATTAGAGAAAAATTCAGGATTATCCCAAGATGAGAGTAGGAGAGCCCAGTCTAAAATCCAAGAAATCACTGATGAGAATATAAAGATTATTGAAGAAAAGTCATTGAAAAAAGAAAATGAAATTTTGAATGATTAATTTTATGTATTTTGATCTAATGAAAATTTATAGGTTTAATATTGATTCCTAAACATATTGCAATAATTATGGATGGAAATGGAAGATGGGCTTCTGTGAGAAACAAAGCTAGAGCAGTAGGCCATCAAGCTGGGGTAGATAACATAAGCAGAGTTGTTGAAATAATGATAAAAAAAGAAATTAAGTTTTTAACTCTGTTTGCTTTTTCGACTGAAAACTGGTCTAGGCCTATTAGAGAAGTAGAATTTCTTACTGAACAACTTTTAGCAAAATCAATTTCATTGAATACAGAAAGATTGCACAGTGCAGGAGTAAAAATTATTCATTTAGGAAATAAGGATAATCTTAATGGTAAATTGAAATCCAAAATTAATGATTCTATAAAACTTACTAAAAATAATAAGAAAATTACTTTATTAGTGGCTTTCGATTATGGCGGAAGACAGGAAATAGTACGAGCAACTAAAAAATTGTTGAGTTCAGGGATATCTTTAGAAGAAATAAATGAAAAATCTTTTTCAAAATTTCTTTTTACTGGTCAAGTACCTGATCCTGATTTAGTTATTCGTACAGCTGGAGAATTTAGGATTAGTAATTTTTTATTATGGCAAACAGCATATAGTGAGTTTTATTCAACTGAAACTTTTTGGCCAGATTTTAATGAAAATGAAATAGATAAGGCTCTTTTAGTTTACTCAAAAAGAAAAAGGAAATTTGGAAATGTCTGAAATTTCATTGAGGTAACGTGAAACCAAGAATTGTCACATCATTAATTGGATTACCTATAATCTTAAGTTTCCTTTTTTCTTTTCTTTTTTTGAAAATTTTAATTTTACTCTTAATGATTTTGTCATCATATGAGATATTTCAAATGAGTAATCTTAAAAAACAAAAATATCTAATCATCTCTATTTTCTTAGTTAATTCATTGTTTCTATTAAGTGTGGGATTTGATGCATTATTTACAACTTATTTTATAGGAGTTTTTTCTTTATTAGCAGTTTTTTTATTAATTTTTCTTATCTTTACAAATTGGAGATTTAGAAATTCTGTATTTGAAAATTCTTCAAGAAATAATACCTTTTATATATTTTTGATATCTATTCTTTATTTTTCATTAATTTTGATTCATATAGTATTTCTAAGAGCTGAAGATCAAGGCTTTAGATTTTTGATTTTTGTTTTAGGAGTCACTTTTTCGGTTGATACTTTTTCTTATTTTATAGGGTCATTAATTGGTAAAAGAAGAGACAATTTTCTATCTTTAATAAGTCCTAACAAAACTATTGAAGGTACTTTAGGGGGACTATTAATAGGATGTTTATTTTCAATATTCTTAAGTAGAATTTTAGACATTAATGGTCCTTGGTATTCTTTATTAATTGTTTCATTGTTGGTACCATTCTTCGCTATAATAGGAGATTTTTTACAATCAGGATTAAAAAGATATTTTGGAGTCAAAGATTCAGGAGGATCTTTGCCTGGTCATGGAGGTTTTTTAGATAGGATTGACTCTTTAGGATTATCTGCTTTTTCATATTATTGGATATTGGTATTTATATAGTGAGTAAAAAAATTGTAATTTTAGGTTCCACAGGATCAGTAGGAACACAATGCCTAGAAATAATAAGGAATTTTCCTGATGATTTTTCTGTTTTAGGATTATCTGCAGGCAAGAACTTTAAATTATTGAAAGAACAGGTCCAAGAATTTTCTCCTAAATATTTTTTTATTGAAAATTATGATCAAAATATTGAAGAAGCCAAGAAGATTAGCCTTGAAGAGATGGTTACATTAGAAGATGTTGATTTAGTTGTTATGGCATTATCTGGATCTATTGGTTTAGTTCCTGTTCATGAAGCAGTAAATTCTGGAAAAACTATAATTTTAGCTAATAAGGAATCTATGGTAATGGCTGGAAAAATGTTAGTTGAAAAAGCTAAATTAACTGGTGCTACTATTTTACCTGTAGATTCCGAACCATCTGCTATTTGGCAATGTATGATGGGAGAGAGAAAAAATATTTCAAAATTAATTTTAACTGCTTCTGGAGGTTCGCTAAGAAACTATTCTATTAATGAATTAAAAAATATATCTCCAGAATTAGTTTTAAAACATCCTACTTGGAATATGGGAGCTAAAATTACAGTTGATTCAGCTACCTTATTAAATAAAGCATTTGAAGTAATTGAATCTAGTAACCTTTTTTCTGTTCCTTTAAATAATATAGATGTATTAATTCATCCTGAAAGTATAGTGCATTCTTTAGTTGAGTTTATAGATGGTAATTTGAAGGCATTATTAAGTATTCCTGATATGAGATTTCCTATACAATACGCTATGTTTTTTCCTGATAGGAAGGCTAATGTTGAATTACCAGAGTGTAATTTGGCTGAATTGGGATCATTGAATTTTAGTCCTGTGATTCCAGGAAAATATCCTCTTTTTGATATGGCTATGTCTATTGCGCAAAATAATAATTCCCTCATGTCAGTTTTAGTAGGTGCAGATGAAGCTGTAGTAGATCTTTTTATTAATGGTAAAATAAAATTTCTAGATATGAATTATTTAATAGAAAAAACTATTCAATCTCATCAATCTATAAAAAATCCTTCTTTAGAGGATATAAAAAATGCTTCAGAGTGGGGATTTAATAATGTTCATCAATTAATTGATATTTAACATGAATCCTTTTTTAATAAGTGTAATAACATTTTTAGCTTTGCTGTTTCCATTAGTAGTGGTACATGAATTAGGTCACTTTTTTACTGCTAAACTAATGAAGGTGAAAGTTCTAGAATTTGGTTTTGGTTTTCCTCCAAAGTTATATTCCCTTTGGACTGGTAAAACTAAAATTATTTTTGATGAAAATACAAAATTTAAAGATGAAAAATCTTTAATACTATCAAAAAATACAATAGTAGAAATAAATTTTCAGAGAATTTCTAAAGGGATCTATGCTAGGGAAATCAATTATGAAAAAGCATTAAAGGATTCTAAAGAAAATCAAAATCAAGATAAATTATTAACAGGTAAAATAGCGCAGTTTAATAATGATCATTTAATTCTCAGAGATATGCAATGGTCTTTTAACCTTTTACCATTAGGCGGATTTGTAAGATTATTTGGAGAACAAGACAACGATGATCCGGAATCATTTTCAGCTAAAAATCCATTTTCTAGATTAGTAATATTATCTTCAGGTGCGTTTATTAATGCAGTTTTTCCAATAATTTTATTATTTTTTCTTTTCTCATTTCCACATGATGTGGTAGAAAGTGATTTGATAGTTAAAGCTGTTATGCCTAATTCTCCTGCTGAAAAATCTGGATTAACATCCGGAGATAAAATTATTTCTATAAATGGAAAAAATATTACATCATTGAATGATCTTCATCAGGAATTAACTTCTAATCTTGGTGAAGAGACTATATGGGAATTGAAAAAAGGTGTTCCGGATCCATTTGCGAAAATAAATGAACCTCAGTATCAATATAAAGATTCTTCAATTGTTAATTTGGTTCCTAGATGGAATCCACCATCTTTAAAGGTAGTTAAAAATTCCCCTGGACTTAATGAAATATCAATAAGTAAAGCTAGATTATATGACCCATATGTCGGGGTTTTTGATCAATTTGAAGTAGTAGGAACAATTTTAAAAGACAATCAAATAAAATTTGAAGATATTCAAAAGAATTATCCTGAAATTTCAATAGGTGATAAGTTGAAAGTTGTTAATAAAGCCAATATTACTAAAAATGAAATTTCACTTGATCAAGCTAGAATTTTGAATCCTTTATCTGGTACACATTATATTTTTACTGAAGGAGCTGTTGGAATAATAGTTTCAATAACTAATAATAGATTAGTCAAAAATGAGATTAATTTGTTATCTTCATTTAATAGATCGATAGAATATTTATGGCAGACTCTTTTAATAAGTAAAAATGCATTTTGGGGATATTTTTCAGGAAGTACTCATCCTCAATTTCAAGGTCCGTTAACAGTAGGCCCAATTGGAATAGGTCAGATTACAGGATCTATAGCTACAGCAAATGTAAGTATATCTGATAAGTTAGTTACTTTCATTAATCTAGCTAGTATTTTAAGTCTTAGTTTAGCTATAATAAATATTCTCCCAATTCCTGCTCTTGATGGAGGGAGAATTTTATTTGTGTTCATAGAAATTTTAAGAAAAGGAAGAAAAATTTCTCCTCAGAAGGAAGGAATGGTACATGCAGCAGGATTTGTATTTCTTATTTCTTTAGCTTTATTTATTTCCTTCTTTGATGTTGCTAGGATATTTGATGGAGGTTCAATATTTGATTAAATATAATCATAGTTGAGGAATATATGAGAAAGAAGACATTATCTGTAAAAATAGGAAATTTAACCATAGGAGATTCTAATCCTATCGTTGTGCAATCCATGACTGATACAGATACTACTGATATAGAAGCTACGGTTTCTCAGATTGAGCATTTATTTTTGGCTGGTAGTGAGATGGTTAGGATTACGGTGAATAATGATTTAGCGGCAAAGTCTGTGCCTGATATCAAGAAAAAATTGATTGATAGAGGAATAAATATTCCTATAATCGGAGATTTTCATTTTATTGGACATAGATTACTTACTCAATATTCTGATTGTGCAGAGTCACTAGATAAATTTCGTATTAATCCAGGAAATGTAGGAAGAGGATCTAGACGCGACTTAAATTTTGAAACATTTATTAAAGTTGCTAAAGATTTAGATAAGCCTGTAAGAATTGGAGTGAATTCAGGAAGCTTAGATCCCGAATTAATGCAATCGAAAATGGATGAAAATGCAAGATTATTAGAACCTCGTGATTCTGAGTTGGTGGAAAGAGAAGCTTTGGTAGATAGCGCTCTTCTCAGTGCTGACCGTGCATTAAGTATAGGATTACCTGAAAATAAAATAGTTTTATCTTGTAAGGTATCACGTATATCTCAAATGGTTGAATCTTACAAAACTCTTTCATCTTTATGTGAATTTCCGTTACATCTAGGATTAACAGAAGCTGGAATGGGCTCTAGTGGCTCTACCTCAACTTCAATAGCATTAGGATTATTACTATCTCAAGGAATTGGAGACACTATTAGAGCTAGTTTAACGCCAGAACCAAAAGGAGATCGAGCAAGAGAAGTAAAATTATGTCAAGAAATATTACAGTCTTTAGGCTTAAGAAGTTTTAGACCTTCAGTAACTTCTTGCCCTGGATGCGGGCGAACTACTTCTTCTTTTTTTAGAGAATTAAGTGAAGAAATAGAAATATATTTAGAAAAATATTCTAAAATTTGGAATCTTGAATACCCTGGTTCCTCAGAATTGAAAGTTGCGGTTATGGGTTGCGTGGTTAATGGTCCTGGTGAATCAAAATATGCAGACATAGGGATTTCTTTACCTGGTTCAGGAGAATCACCAAAAGCACCAGTATTTATTGATGGTGAACGAGAAATGTTTCTTGAAGGTCCAAATATTGCAAAAGATTTTATTGATTTAGTAAATATTTATGTTCAAAAAAGATGGGGGAAAAAAGTTAAAACTTAATTTTAGATATGCGTTTAAGTAAATATTTTTGGAAAACTCTTAGAGAAATCTCTTCAGATGCAGAAATGGAAAGTCATAAGCTGTTATTAAAAGCTGGTTTTATTCAGCAGGTTACATCTGGAATATTTAATTATACTCCAATGGGCTGGAAGGCTATTAATAAGATAAAAGAAATTATTTTTCAAGAAATGAATTTAGCTGGTGCTCTTGAAGTAAATTTGCCTGTTAATCAACCTATAGGTTTATGGAAAAAAAGTGGAAGAGCAAAAACTTTTGTGCCTCCTCTTGCGAAATTTGAGGATAGAAGAGGTAATGAGATTGTTATAGCCCCTACTCACGAAGAAACAGCGACTTTATTAGCAGCTTCTTATTTAAATAGTTATAGAGATCTTCCATTTATTATTTATCATATTCAGACTAAATTTAGAGATGAAACTAGACCTAGGGCAGGATTATTGAGAGTAAGGGAATTCGAAATGAAAGACGCATATAGTTTTGATAAAGATGAAGAAGGTTTGGATGATAGTTATAAAACTATGATAAGAGTTTACCATAATATTTTTAGAAGATGTGGTTTAGATGTTATTCAAGTTGAAGCAGATAGTGGTCCTATAGGAGGAAAGGATTCTTCTGAATTTATCTCCATTGCCTCTAGTGGAGAAGATACAATTTTTTCTTGTGATTCATGTGATTATGCTGCAAATTCAGAAAAAGCAGAATTTTTTAAGTTAAGTACTAATAAATCATATGATAATGAAGATATAGAAGAAATTGAAACTCCCAACATAACAACTATTGAAGATTTATCAAAATTTTTAAATTTAAATAAAGATCAAATTATTAAAACCGTCGTGTATAAATTTAGTAAAGGTTTAATTTGCGTATCTATTAGAGGAGATTTAGATATAAATGAAACTAAACTTAGAAATTTTTTAAATGAAGATCCTAAAATTGCATCTAAAGAAGATTTAGAAAAACATGATCTAGTAGAAGGTTTTCTCTCAGCAAGAAATATTAGTATTACTAGCATTATTGATGATTCTGTAGAAGTTAATTCATCATATGTGACAGGCTCAAATAAGGATAACTATCATTTAAAAAATGTTATTCCTTCAAGAGATTTAAATTATGATGAAATTATTGATGTTTCTTTGGCCCAAAAAGGATTTAATTGTATAAAATGTAGAGGAATTTTAGAGGAGAAAAAAGGAATTGAGGTAGGACATGTATTTAAATTAGGTACTGGATATAGTGAAAAACTAGGTGCTAATTTCATAGATCAAGAAGGTAATTCTTTGCCTGCTGTAATGGGTTGTTATGGTATAGGTGTAGGAAGATTACTAGCTGCAATTATTGAATCAAGACATGATAAAAAAGGAATAATATTTCCTGAAACAATTGCACCTTTTCAAATATATTTAATTAATATAAATAATGAATCTAAAGAAGTTTTAGATAAATCATTTTTATTGTATGAAAAGCTTAAAGAACTTAATTATGATGTTTTATTTGATGACCGTGATGAAACACCAGGAGTTAAGTTAAATGATTCTGATTTACTTGGGATTCCACTTAGATTATTAGTCAGTAAAAGAAGTTTAAGTAAACAGTCTGTAGAATTTAAACTAAGAGATGATGAAGAATCTAAATTAATTAAACTAGAAGAAATTTTTAATGAAGTTGATAAATTCTATAACTCAATTGATACTTGAACTCTAAAATGTTAGAATAAAATCTATATAATCTGGTATAAGTAAAGGAAGAAGTGGGCAGTGCCCACTTTTTTTCTTGTCTTTAATTTTGAAAAGGATTAATTATGAAAAATGAAATGTTATTAGCAGTTACACAGTTAGCGGCAGAAAGAAATTTGTCTCATTCAGTAGTTGTGTCTGCAATAAAATCTGCACTTGAAAATGCGTATAAACGAGACGAACTTGCGAAAGGTCAAGATGTTAAAGTCGATTTGAACCCTAATACAGGTGAAACAGTTGTAAGGACTGTTAGAAGAGTAGTTGAGATTGTTGAGAATATTAATGAGGAAATTGCTCTTTCTGAGGCTCAAAAACAATTCAAAGAAGTGAAAGTGGGAGATGAAATTACAACTGGGTTTATAGAGCATAATCCTGGTAGAATTGCTGCTCAAACTGCTAAACAAATTGTTATTCAGAAACTAAGAGAAGCAGAAAGAGAGTTAGTTTTAAAAGAATTTTCTGATAAAACTGGAGAAATTTTAAATGGTACAATTCAGCGTTTGGACCCTAAACATATTGTGATTTCTTTAGGTAAGGGTGAAGGAATAATGCCCATAACAGAACAAGTTAATGGAGAACGATATAGAGTAGGTCAACAATTAAAATTTTTGGTACAAAGAGTAGATAATTCTGTTAGAGGACCTGAAATAATATTATCTAGAAATGATCCAGGTTTATTAAGAGAATTATTTAAAACTGAAGTTCCAGAAATTTTTAATGGTGTCATTGAAATTAAAGCTTTATCAAGGGAAGCTGGTTCTAGAAGTAAAATTGCTGTTTTTTCTAATCAAGAAGGTGTTGATGCAGTAGGAGCATGTGTAGGTTTGAGAGGACTCAGAATTCAGAATGTTGTAAATGAACTTTTGGGAGAAAAAATTGATGTAGTTGAATGGAGTGATGATGATTCGGAATTTATTAAAAAATCTTTAAGTCCTGCAGAGGTCCAGAAAGTTGTTTTAAATCAAATTACTGGATCTTCTTTAGTAATTGTTCCTGAAGATCAATTATCATTAGCAATTGGAAAAGATGGTCAAAATGTAAGATTAGCAGCTAAATTAACTGAGTGGAAATTAGATATTCAACATCAGGGATCTATTTCTTCTGATCAGGATTTTGTCGAATTAAAACTCGAAAATTCTACATCTGTTTCTCAACTTGGTTTTGCATCTAGAACTGAAAAAATCATAGTTGAACAAGGTATAAACACATTAGGAGAATTAGCTTCGAAAAAAGAATCTTTACTAGAAATTAAAGGTTTTGGTCCTAAATCTCTTGAGGAAGTAGATTCTGTTCTTAAATCTTTCAAAGATTTTTCTGAACCAATTAAGCCTAATAATGAAGAAGAAGTTTCTTCAATTGAAAAAGAACAAAACATTGTTTTGGAAGAAACTGAAAAAATTAAGGAAGAATCAATTGAAGAATTGAATCCTGAAGAAGAAATATTAGAATTAGAGATTTTAGAAAAATCTCAACAGAAAAATTTAGAAGTGGAAAATCATCCTGTTCAAGAAACTGTTCCTCAAGATGATATTTGGAATATTGGAAAAATCTCTAAGAAGAAAACTTCTGATAATTCTCAAACATTAAGATTTGCTGAAGATATTGAAGGCATTAGAAATTCAAATGAATCAACAACTAAAAAAGGTAAAAAGGAAAGGACTAAAGCAAAAAATCGTAAGGGTTCTTCTAATAAATCAAGATAAAATATATCTCTTTAATTTTAAATTATATTCTTTTTTATAATGGTCAATGAAAAAGCTGAAAATATAGAAAAATCTACACAAGCAGTTAATTTGCCTCCTGTGATTACTGTAGGAGAATTATCTCAAATAATTGATATTGTCCCTTCTGAAATTATTAAGGAATTAATGAGAAGGGGAGTTATGGCAAACATTAATGAAACTATAAATTTTGAAATGGCAGCTATAATTTCTACTACTTTTGGTGTTCCAGTTTTAAAACCCAAGGAAAATCAAGCTGATTTAATTTCAAAACCTACTCTTTCTGATACCGAGGTTATGTTAAGACCTCCTATAGTAACAATATTGGGGCATGTAGATCATGGAAAAACTACTCTTTTAGATTCAATTAGAGGAACAAAAGTTGTGGATTCAGAACATGGGGGTATCACTCAAGGAATTGGTGCTTATCAAGTTAGTCATAATAATAATTTGATTACTTTCATAGATACTCCAGGTCATGAAGCTTTTACAAATATGAGGGCTAGAGGTGCTCAGGTAACAGATATTGCTGTATTAGTAGTAGCTGCAGATGATGGAGTAATGCCACAGACAATTGAAGCAATTAATCATATTAAAGCTGCTGGAGTTCCAATGATTATTGCTATAAATAAAGTAGATGTTCCAGGTGTTGATATTAATAGACTAAAGGGTCAATTAGTTGAACATGAAGTTATACCAGAAGAATTAGGTGGAGATATATTATGTGTAAATGTTTCTGCTATTAAGAAAGAAGGTATTGAGGATCTTCTTGAATCTATTTCTTTAGTTGCTGAAATTTCAGAATTAAAATCTAACCCTAATGATTTGGGTGTTGGAGTAATCTTAGAAGGTGAAACAGATAAACTTAAAGGAAATCTTGCTACAATTTTAGTTCAAAATGGGAAAGTTTTTTTAGGAAATTATTTGGTAGCAGGAGATTCTTCTGGAAGGATAAAATCTATGATAGATGGGTTTGGGAATCCTGTAAAATCTATTGATCCAGGTGCTCCCGCTCAAGTTCTAGGAATTAATCCAGCGCCAAAACCTGGAGATATATTCAAGGTTTTTGAAAAAGAGAAAGATTCAAAACAATTTCTTGGAAAGAAAAAGAATAATCAATCTTTAAATGTTAATAATTTCTTTTCATCTGATATGGATTCTAATTCTTCTGAAACTTTCAATTTAATTGTAAAAACAGGTTCTCAAGGTACTATGGAACCAGTAAAAAAAGTTTTGGAAAATGTATCTATTGATAACAAAAATATAAAAATTATACATTCTGATATTGGAACAGTTAATGAATCAGACATTATGCTTGCAACTGCTTCTGCTTCTACTGTTGTAGCATTTCAATCTGATGTAGAACCAGGAGCATTGAAACAAGCTCAAGCAAATAATATTCTTGTAAAAAGATATGATATTGTTTATGAAATGATTGAAGAAATCGAAGATATTGTCTCAAGTTTGGGAGAAGAAGTTGTTGTAGAAAATAAATTAGGGGAAGCTACGATTTTAGAAGTTTTTGACATTGACAAAAGAGGAAAAGCAGCAGGATTTAGAGTAAATTCAGGTGTGATAAAAAGAAATGGTTATATGAAAATCCTTAGAGATGGAAAAGAATTATTTAATGGTCAAGTTGGTTCTCTAAGACACTTTAAAGAAAATGTTAGAGAAATTAGAAATGGAATGGAGGGCGGAGTGACTTTAGAAAACTTTAAAGATTTTCAAGAAAATGATGTTATTTATTGTTACGAGTTAAAAAAATCTTGATTTTTAAAGGATAATTATGACTAATAGAAGACTTGAAAAAGTCAATGTTAATATTCAACGTATTTTAGGAACTTTGATCAATATGAAAAATCAAGGAGAAGTTTTATCTCCTATAGTTTCTGTTACAGAAGTAAAAATAAGTCCTGATTTTGCTATTGCTAAAATATTTGTTTCTATCATGGGTGATGAGAATTCTGTAAAGTTGTGTTTAGATTCTTTAAAAAATAATTCTAAGGTTTTTAGAAAGGAATTGTCAGAGAATATTTATTTGAAAAAAGTTCCAAAATTGATTTTTCTTCTTGATGATACTTTAGATAAAGTAGAAAAAATGAATAAATTGTTTGAAAATTTAGAAATCCCTCAAAAATAACTTTTCTAATACCTGATAATGTCTTTAAAAAGAAATTTCCATGGTTTTATAAATTTAAATAAAGATTCAGGTCCCACATCTTCTTTTGTAGTTTCATCTATAAAAAAGATGATTAACCCTAAATTAAAAGTTGGACATTGTGGAACTTTAGATCCTCTTGCCTCTGGAGTATTACCTATTTGTATTGGGCATGCAACAAGACTAAGCGAATTTTTTCTACTGGAAGATAAAGGTTATAAAGTCAAAGGAAAATTTGGATTGTCCACAGATACTTATGATTCAACTGGAAAGATAATTGATAAGTCAGATAAAAACATCAAAAGAGATGAATTGCAAAAAGCATTAGAAAACTTTAAAGGAGTGATAGACCAAAGGCCTCCATTATTTAGTGCTTTGAAATTTAAAGGTGAACGTCTTTATAATATTGCAAGAAAAGGAGGTAATTATATTCCTCCAAAAAGAAAAGTAAAAGTTATTAATATAAGTCTTGTTAAATTTGAATTTCCAATATATGAGTTAGACATTTTAGTTTCTAGTGGATTCTATGCCAGATCTTTAATACATAATTTAGGTGAATATTTGGATTGTCCATCTCATATGATAGCCTTAGAAAGAACTTCAGTTGGAGGATTTCATTCAAGAGAAGCAATAAAGTTGAATCAATTAAGTGATTTAATGGAAAAAGAGAAATTGGAATCTCATATATTTTCTATTGATTATGTTTTGAAAAATTTCAAGAGAGTAGATATGAATTCAGATGATACAATTAAATTAAAGAATGGAGTTAAAATCGATATTCAAGATTCTAAATTTCATTATCAACAGAATTCTAAAAAATATTCTAATTTAATTAAAGCTTACGATACTCAGGGAAGATTTTTTGCGATACTAAGAGTTTCTGAAGATGGAAAATTTCTAAAACCTGAAAAAGTTTTTCATGAAAACTAAAATCTTTTTAAATATTCAAGTTTACTTAATGATTATTGTGTTTTTTGTTTGTCTAAGTTGTG
>CEUY01488312.1_pt1 | contig 24198 bp, 11 predicted proteins | sample 361481 | NCBI WGS metagenome assembly CEUY01 (sample SAMEA2622737, study PRJEB7988) | marine metagenome | isolation source: saline water (ENVO:00002010), including | reverse complement strand
TTGTAGCGTTCAAAACAGCTTAAAATTATTTGTTGACGGTGATCATTCAGAATTAGCTGTTTGTGCAAACTCTGGTTCTGGTGTTTATAAATGGAAACTTGCAAATGCAAGAGAAAATCAAATTATTGCATTTAAAGGTTCTTGTCCTGAAGGATTTGAAAAATTCTCAGAAGGTGAAGGTAGATTCTTAGTTGGTGCAAATAATAGTGCCGTGGAAACTAATGGTATTCTGGATCTTGATGCAAACGGAAATGCTGTAACTTATAACGTAGGGGACATAGGCGGGCATTCATTCGTAGCTTTAACAGAAGCTGAAATGCCATCACATACACACGCAGTTCCAACAATCGAAACAACCTGTTCTGGTTCTGACTGTCAAGGTTCTGCGAACTTAAAATCAGGAAATGATACAGTTTGGTCTTACACAAGAGAATTAAAAACAGGTTCAGCAGGTAATGATTTACCTCATGAAAATAGACCAGCATATTACGCTGTTAACTATTGTATATTCAAGGAATTATAATAATGATTAAAAGGATTTTAAAAAAAACACTTGGTATAACATTAATAGAGGCATTGATATCATTATCTTTAGTATCAACAGTTGCAATAACAGGCACAACTTTTTATATAGATATGAAGAAAAATGATTTACTTAATATTGAAACGAAAAGAATAGAATCTGTAATAAAAGGTTTAGACAAAAGATTTGAACTTGAAGGTTATTCTTCATTGTTATGGAAACAAGATATGTCAGGTAATACAAATGAAGAAGTGGGCGATATTTTATCAAGAGCATTGATATCAGAGTTTAATAGAGAATGTGGTCTAGCGGATGGTTGGACACCTCAGTATGAAGAAGAAAAAGATAAAGCATTAATGGCTTGTAATCTCTTAGATTTTACTGATTCTAGGTTTTTCTTTGAATTTGATCTTAATGTAGATACAAATAGATTTATAAATTCTGGTGTTTTATTAATAACATTATCAGAATCAGAGATGAATGAAGAAGCATTTAAAGAAAACTTAGAAGATTTAATATCTGTAAAATCTAGATTGGATTCAACAATAGGTAGAAGTTTAACAGGTTTAAGAGAAGTTAATTTTGTGGAATCATCTTCACCTAATAATAAAATATCTCTAATGAAATGTATAGAAGATGCTGCAAAATGTGCAATAAATGCAACTTGGGCAAGATCGGGAGACTTCGAACAAATAAGAATAGACGGAGAAAACTCAATTTTAAATGACCACATATCATTTAGAGAAAACACTATGGCAGATCCTTTAATCTGTAATCTATGGTCTTTTAATAATGCAACAGGTGAGTTTGAATACAAAACTAATGAAAAATGTGGTCTAGGTGTTTATGAAAAACAAGATACAGTAAATATTCCTTTTATAAGAATGAGTTCTTCTGAACTTTCACTAGATGGAATTTACTTAAACTCTCTTTGTAATTCTTATAATATTGATACAAATGGTTATTTATTTATAGAAGAAGAAATAGCTTGTGGTGTATATGAAAAAGAAATGGACGGTGATACTACAACAGTAGAAGTTGTTACTTTAACAAACACAATGGACGTTAACCAATTAGCGACAATAAAAGATTTAGTAGTTAAAACAGCAACGGCTTCAGAAATAACAAACAATGTGTTAAATGTTTTTGGTGATATAACAATAACAACATTAAAAGTAAATGGTGAGTCAACGTTTAACGCTGATACAAATTTTGGCAATGTTTTGATAAATAAAAACTTAAAAGTAGGTAAACAAGAAAATACAGACGATTCAAAAGTAACAGACTTAAAGACATTAACTACAAAAAAAGAAGCAACTTTCTTGGATGATATATCTATTGAAGGTAATGGTGTTGTAGTTGGTCAAGTTGACGTATCATTTGAAAATTCAAATATTTTATCTACAACAAATAGTAAAATAGGTGATAGATGTAACGCTTCTGAAAAGAATTCAATGGTTATTCAAAAAGCGGAAGGTATTGTTATCGTTTGTAAACTAAATGAAAGAATAACAAAAGCTTCAGGTGTAACTACTTATACTTGGCAATCAAATAAAATAGGGGAAATATCTCCATTTAATAATTCTTGTCCTTCTGGTTGGCGTGAACTTGAAGAAGCAAAAGGTCGTTTCTTGGTTGGTGCTGGTGAGATTGAAGAAAGAATTTTAAACAGTGAAATCGTTGATGCATTTGGAAAACTAGATTATTCAAAAATGGCAACAGTAAATCAAAAATATGAATTGGGCGCAACAGGTGGAAAATCTTACATACAATTAACAGAAGATCAGTTGCCAAATCATGATCATTCTTCACCAAATGTTGATCATGTAATATTAGCAATGGATTCAGATCAAGGAAAAGCTGGTAATATTCAATTTAAAGCTCATGAAAATGTAATAGGTTCCGTTAAAGAAGACATAAGAACTCAAAATAGCACTTCTAGATATGATTTGCATACCAATACTGCTGGTTCTGATAAAGCTCACGAAAATAGACCTTCTTATTATTCAGTGGTTTGGTGTATAAGTGAAGAGCCAGATGAAGAAATTAATTCAAGTATTGAAACTATATTTTCAGATTGGGTTGATTATCCTGCCCTTGAAGGAGCTTGGTATAATATTGGAGATAGATATGACTGTACAACGGAGGTTGAAGAACAATTAAATAATCCTTCGAGAACTCCTTCATCTACTATTGAAAGAGTTAGACATAATAAGTGTAAACAAGATCAAGAAAGAGAAATTATAGAAAGACAAATAATGTATACACCAGAAGGTGATTTTATAATAAGAAATAAAACCAATGAATTTGGAACAGAAGTAAAATTTACTGAGGAAAGAACGATTTGGGTTAAAAGAGCTTGGGTAGAGTATCCACCTTCATACACACCTTGGACGGATTATAACTTGCCATTTAACTGTGCAAATGATGGTGTTGTTATTCAACAAGGTTCAAGTTATGTTTACAGAAGAACTTGTGACCAAAAAGAAGAAAGATATAGACAACATAGAGAAATAGAAATAGGAACAGAAGAAATTAGAAATGATGGTGATCCAATAAGAGAAGAAAGAATCGTTAGAAAACATGTTTTCCAAGAAATTACACCTGCTTATGTAAACTGTGCTAATTGGGTTCATCACTCTTATTCTGGTTGGTCTCCGAATCTTAATAATTATTATGCAAGAGACTCTATTAGACAGACTAGAAAAGAAAAACAAACTAGACAATGTAGCTACTATGGAACAATTTCTACTGGTGAAACAATAAAGTATAAGGTAGAAACAGAAATTCGTTTTATTGAAAACGAAAGATACATGCCTGGTAATAAAATTGTATTGTATATAAATGATATATCAGTAAGAGATGCTGCATATGGATCAACTGGATATGTTTCAGTTCCAGTATATTCAGATGCTAGAATACCAAACAATGGTATTAACTACTCGTTTTCTTTATATAGCGCACAAGGAACTGCGAAAGAATACGACTCAACACAAAACAGTGATATCGGTGCTGCTGGTGACGTTCGTATGTCAACATACTGGCCAAGTGGTGGTGATATAGATAGTTGGGTAAGAGATCCTTGTGGTAGGTGGATATCATATATTGATAGGGACGTAACTTGTAATGGTAAAATAGGTATTTTAGACGTAGATGATTTAACTGGTGGTAAAGGTGAAAACGTGACCTACCCTAATGGCGCACCAGAAGGAACATATATGTTTTGTCTTCATAATTATAGTGGCAACGCAAGGGTTCAGACAACAAAAATTTGGTTAGGTAATAATGTTACAACTAGAACAAATTTTGGTGTAATACCAGGGGCAGAACGTGGTTGTGCTCGTGGAACATATATAACTTCTGGTTATTATGATCCTTATGCAAAGTATAAAATATTTGATTATGAAAAATATAATTCAAGAAGACATATATATAATGGTGCAACACACGTAAATACCAATATAAAACTTTATGGTGGTAATCAAAATGAATCAGGGGAGCATTTTTACATGTTTTTATCCAACCCTTCCCCTGCTCATTTAATTGAAATTAGGGACTCAACGGGAATTATATATATAAATAAATAAATGTTTTTTTTAGTTCTTTAAAATAAAAATTATTAATAATATTTGATTAATGTCTCAAAAAGGTTAAAATTATTATAAACAATAGAATAGTTGGAATGGAGATATGATCTGACACTATGTTTTACAGTACTCCATCCCAAAAAAAAACCAAAATTTCTTAGGGCTAAATAATATGAAAAAAGGACTTACACTAATAGAAGCAATGATTGCATTAGGGATATCCGCAGCAGTGACTACTGGTGGATTGAGTTATTATAATGAACAGAATAAATCTGATCAGGTTGACGAACTCGCAAGTAATGTGACAAAAATAATATCTGCAATCGATCAGCGTGTTTACATAGATAAATATGATTCAACCTTATGGCCTGACGTGACTGAGTACAACACAACAAGACAAGTGCAACAGTTCTTAAACAGAGAACTCATTGCTCGTACTTCAAATGCAAGTTGCAGAGATTCGTCAAGTGGTTGGAGTCCAGTAATACCTAGTGATTCAAGTCCTGAAGATATCACCTACAGGGAGAATCTAAAGTTAGTTTCTTGTAATCTACTAGGAACAGCAACAACAGTAAATGATACACTTACAGCGAATATAAGAGTAAAAAAAGAAGACGGAATTTTGAATTCTGTTAATTTGTATTTGTATTTTGAAAATGAGGAAGATTTTCAAGAAGGTTTTTTACACATGAAAAAACTTTTAATCAAGTCAAAAGAAATGGATACAAAAAATGTGACAGGAAAACATAGTTATAAACTTGTAGATATGTCAAAATCAAACCCTAGTGAAAATCCTTTAACAAATCAAGAATGTCTAAAAAAAGGAATAAATTGCGGTTATTTAGCAGAGTATAGCTCTGATGGATCAGGGGCTGAGTATTTAGACGTTTATGGTAGCAATAGTATGATAAATACTAAGGTAACGTTTAAAACACAGCAAGGCTCAGAAGAAGATTATAGAATAAAAGATTGTTTTAGATTTGAATATGATGCTTCTAGTTCTAGCTGGGTAAGAAAAGATGATGTTGATTGTGGTATAGGTATAGATCAATCAAAAGGTCATTCTTTCGTAGAAGCTGATGTTTATTCCGCTTCAGCAAAAAGATTCCAATTAGGCTCTATGTGCAGCATGAATTTAAATGGGACAACAAAAGATATACCTTGTGGTATGATGATTGAAAAAGAAGGTTCTTCGTTAATAGCAATAGGTGCATTAGATGAAATCCAAGCAACAACAGCGTTTGTAAGTCTATTGAATGTTGTAAATATACAAACAGGAAATATAACAGTAGATCAATTTTTAAAAGTAAACGGAATAACGGAGTTGAATCAATTAACAGTAAATTCTAATTCTAAATTTAATGAAAAAGTAATAATGGAAGGCGTAGATAATGAAATAGAACAAAACTTAATTGTTAATGGAAGCACAAAATTAGATCAACTTTTTGTTACTTCAAATGCAAATTTTGAAAAAGATGTTACAATTCTTGGAAATTTAGATATCAAAGGAAGGGACGGTTATGTTAAGGCAGATCATTTAAAATTAGATACAATGACTGCTTCTGAATTGCATACTCCTTGTAGTTTAATGATTGAGGGTGCTTTAAAATTATTAAAAATAGAAAAGAAAATAGATGGTAAAAAAATATTACATACAGAACCAGTTGTGTGTACTACTTACACGGATATAGATAAAAAGATGAGAATAGCGTGGAAACTTGCAAATGCAAGAGTTGGTCAAATACTTCCATTTGATGGTAGCTGTCCAGAAGGTTTTACTCACTTTACTGAATCTTCTGGTAGATTTTTAATAGGTCAAAATGAGACTCAATTAGAAGGTCTAAGCGATAAAGAAAAAGAAGATTTAGTGAGAGACGGTGAAGCTTTTGTTGATAAAAAAGGAGATATCATAGAATATAAAATAGGAGAATCTGGTGGTGAAGCATATCATAGACTAACAGAAGACGAAATGCCAATACACAACCATGAAGTTCCTGATATTAAGGCAAGTTGTTCAGGTTCAGATTGTGCAGGTTATGCTATGGCAAAGGTTGGTGCTCGTGGTGATACTGTATGGAGTAATGCAAATGAGATTCCAACAGGACCTGCTGGTAAAGATGAATCTCATGAAAATAGACCACCATATTATGTAGTAAACTACTGTATTTATGAAGGATAATACAATGAAGAAAATAGTTTTAAAAAAAGAAGGTATAACTTTAATAGAAAGTTTGATAGCTTTAACTCTAATATCCTCTATAGCTGTGGGTGGTGTAAAAGGGTATGGAGAATATCAAAAATATGTTTCAGAAAGAGCAGCAGCGAAAGACATAACAACAGTATTAAAAGCTGTTGACACAAGAATATCTATTGACGGTTATAATTATAAGTTCTGGACAGGTCCTAATGAAGTAAATAAAAAGTCTGATATAATGAACTATGTGTTGCAAAATTTTGTTTCAAAAAACAATAAGTTTTGTGGTAAATCAAATGGTTGGGAACCACAATTAGATTCTGAATCTGAAAGAATGTTTGTTGACTGTAATTTTTGGCAATCTAAATTACCTTTAAATAGTGAAATCAAGATAGAAACAACAGAAGATTCACAAGGTTTTATATCTTCATTTGTAATAGAACTAGATCCACAATTAGTTTTAGAAACAGAAGAAAATTATCAAGAAAGATTCGAAACAATGAACAACGTTTTGAAAAGATTGAAATCAAATGATTTTGCAAACAAAAATGGAACAAACAGTTATGATTTTATAAATCAAAATGAAGAAGTTATTTCAAATTTTGCTTGTTCTATGGCAAGAAAAAATAAAAAAGAAAATAAAGAATGCAAAATAAAAGCAACTTGGGAAAGGGCAGGTTCTTACCAGCCTTTAAAAGTAAATGGTTCTAACTCGATGATTGCTTCAAACGTATCTTTTATTAGGAATAAAAAAGACTCAGATCCTTTAAAAACCTGTTTGATTTGGGAGGAAGAATTGGGAGGAAATTGGTCTAGTTCTTTCGTGGAGTGTGGTATAGGTGTTTTTTCAATTAGCGGAACTAAAACACCTTCAACGGTTCACATAAACATTGAAGAAGATTTCAAATCAAAAGAAAGTATTATTTTAAGTGAGCTTTGTAATGTTTACAAAAAAGATTCAGGAAATGCATTAATGAAAATTGATGAAGTTCCTTGTGGTCAATTGCAAAAAGGAAACCCAAGCTCTGGAAGAACAGTTGTTCAATTGGTAGACACTCAATTAGCACAAGAAATGACAATAAGTGACAGTTTATTTTCAGATCAAATAAATACAGACATAATAAATGTTGGAATTAATCTATTTAATAATTTAAGCGATTCTTCTGCAACTCTTGAAGATTTAACGGTTAGTAAAGAAACAGTTCTAAAAGGAACAGTAACTATGTTAAAAGATTTAGAAATAGGTGATGATTCAACAGTAATAACACAAAATATGTTATCAGCAGGGACATTAGAATCTTTTGGAACATTTTTTAAAGTAAGTGAAAATGCTGTTATTGCAAATGCAAAAGTTTTAGACAACATTCAAGGAGATTCTACGGTTTCTCATATTGATGTATTGTCAGCATTTTCTGCACCAGAAGTAGACATAGTATTTGAAGCAGGTGCTTTTGTCCCTAGTAGAGATATAAAAGCAGGGGATATTTGTAGAGCAGTAGATAAAAATGGTGTTCCAATTGAAACAGAAGCAGAAGCTGCACAAAAAATAACAGTAGATAAAGTATCAGGTGTTGTTTTAACTTGTAGAAGAGATTGGAATAATCATAATAAGTTCACTTGGCAGTCAAATTATTATGGTGAAATAATGGCATTTAATGAAACTTGCCCTAACGGTTGGAGGGAGATAGAAGATGTTCATTCAAGAATGTTAGTTGGTTCTGGTCAATATCAAGAAGCCTTTATGCAAGAAATTCTTTATAGAGTTGGAGATAAAGGTGGTGAAGCTTATGTAGGATTAACAGAAAACCAAATGGCTTCTCATCATCATGCGACACCTAAATTTGAACACATTTGTGACACTTGTCACAGAGGAGTTCCAAAAGAAGATTGTCCACCACCATTTACTTGGTATGCTTATGAAAATAGATGTGTTAACAGTCAAGGTATGTCACATACAAAAGATGGCAGTTCAGTATTTAGTAATGATTCGGAACGTATGTCTACATATGTAGGTGGAAACAAATCTCATAATAACTTACCAAACTATAAATCAGTAACTTACTGTATCTATGGAGAAGGTGATAAAAAAACAGAGGGTAGTCACACAATTAAACCAAAAGATCCAGAATGGATTCCTTATGAATCAATTTATAGCGGTTGGTTAGATGACGACTTCAAAAAATTCTACTCTTGCGGGATTTCGATAAGAGAATATTCACCAGAGGAAAATCTTTATTATAGTAAAAGAGAATGTAAGCTAGATCAATATAAAGAAGAATATGTAAGAGAGATAGATATAAACTCTGGTGATATAAGAGAAACAGGTGAAGTTCGTTTAACATATAGAACCATAGAAGAAACTCAAATATGGAAGAGTCAACCTTTTGAATATACAGAATGGGTTGAAACTGGTTCTTTATATGAATGTACAGAAGAAACAATGTATTATGACTCTGCACAAGATGATTACTACATGAAAAAATATTGCAAACTAGACTTGGAAAGAACAGGTACTTGGTATGAGATAGATATTAGATTTGGAGATAAGAGATTAATCCCTGAGTCTGTGTTAAATCCTGGTGAAACTCCTAACAATAAGAACCCGTTCAAAGAATATAAAACGGAAATTAGAGAAGTTAAACGTAAGGTTGCGGCTGCTGGATTCGATCCTGATAAAATCAAACCAGAAGATTTGGAAATAGTAGAAGGTAATTATGGAACAACTTCTCAATTTAAAATAAAAATAAAGCTAAACAAGCCTTTTGAAGAAGACGTTACTTATCGTGTAAATACACAAGACATAACAACAACTTCAATACTATCAGAAACAGAGAACTTGGTCTATGACGAATATGGAAATCCATTTATATCAATTGTTGATAACCCAAATGGTGGAAGATTAATGTTTGACGGTGGTTTCCCTAAATATTATAACAGTCAATGGAATGGAGCAACGAAATTTAATGAACTTCAAGATCAATTTATTTTTATGCATAATGTAATAAAATGGATTAGTAACACTCATAAATCAAGAGGTAAGGTATTAATTTATGGTGACGCAATAGAAGGTCATTCTTATTCTGTTCATGAAAATGCAGGTAGCGATTTCGATACTTCAATACCAGGTGTTATCTCAATAGCAGGTTTTACTCCCATAATAAAAGAAGCTTCTCATCCTGATTTTAATGGTAGTAAATCAGCGAATAGAAAAGTAAATTTAACACTGGAAGAAATGAATAAATATTCTGCAATTGTTGTGATGTCTTCTGGTGGCTGGGATTCTCTTACAAATGAGTCTGCTAACAATTTTACAACGTATATTAACAATGGTGGTGGTGTATATATTATAACTGACCATAGTTATTTCCAAAGAACAGGTAATCAAATATTAAGAAAATTTGGTTCAGAATTTTATGGAACAGTAAATAGACACACAGGAAATGACTCTTATAAATTGCAAACGATTTGGAACAGCTTATCGTCTTCAAAATATGGAAGAAACCATGAATTATGGAACGGAATGAATTCGAATGATTATATCTATGCAGGTTGGTCAGAAGGTAATGTTAGATTATTCACTCCTATTCAAGATTATATTGGGACGTCACAAAATTTAACATTCATAGCTGGTGAGACCGAGAAAGAAATAATTGTAACAATAAATGGAGACGACCTTGCAGAAGCAGACGAAACATTTAAAATAGTATTAAGTAATCCAGAAAGTGGTGTTGTCATAGGTAATAGTGAATTGATTGTGACAATCATAGACGACGATAGCGGAGTAAAATCATTATCATCGTCTTGTGGTGCAGATATAAGGAATATATCTGGAACTTGTTTAAAAGTTACAAATACTGCATTTAGTGTTGACTTAGTTGAAGACAGCAATGAATCTGAAAAAATGAAAGGTGATATTAAGATTAGACACAGTGAGACAGGTGACACTATTGTTGAATTGAATCTTGGTGGATTCAAATTTAAAGAGATTTGTGAAGACAAAAACTATTTAGATTTAATAAAAGAAAACAGTAAGACAATTGTTGAAGGTGTTGACTACCAAAAAGAAACAGAAATATCTAACATTAGAATACTTTCTGATTCGAAATGGAAATCCTCAAAAACATTAAAAGAAGAATATGTAAGTAAAAATAGTAACTGTGATCTATTAAAAGACTATGATTACAACATATCAATAGAAGCAGATGTATCGAATATTGAATACAGTAAAGTAGATACTTGTGAAGGCACTGTGAAGGACGGTTACTGTCAAATAACAGAAACCTATAAAGCAGAATTTAGATGTTTAGGTGATTATCACGAATCAGCAGGTTATTGCTTTAAAAACTAAACAAAAAGCTCCTATCTAGGAGCTTTTTTATTGCATATAAAAAATAAATGTTATATAATCTTAAAAATTTTTTAGGAGAAAAAAATGTCATGCGATAAAACTTGTGCTTATTCAAAACAACTAATAAAAGAAAATCAAGAAGCTTATTTAATTTTCTTAGCAGCAGATTCTTTTGCTTACAAACAAGAAAAAAAAGGTTTCTTTTTAGAACCTGATTATGTTTATCCTTGGGATCATTTTAAAATTATAGGCTTCCCAATAAAAGTTATAAATAAAGGAAGAAATTATTTTAAATATATAGATGAAAAAGGTGCTAATTTTATCAAGGAAAAAATCAATAAAGTAACGAAAAAAGAACAAAATTTAGATGAAATTTGTGAAAAAATCTTTGACGCTAAATTAGAGGGAGAAAAAGGTGTAAGAAAATTTGGAATAAGTTATATGTTAATTTCAAAAGCCTCTTTTGATCACATAACTTCAAAAAATAAAAGAATAGGTTTTATGGATAATATATTTCTTTCAGAAAACGACAGAATGAGAGAGGAAATGATAACTTATAAACAATCATTAAAAGAAAAATCTGATTATTTCGATTTAGTGTTGGACCCAAAAGAAGAAGGCTTGTTTGATGTTGAAAAAGAAGACGTAGAATATCTTTTAGAAAAACAAAAAGAAGATTTGGACGAATTAGAGGGTGAATACAAAACAAGTAAAGAAACTGCAATTAAAAATGCAATATTGATAAGATATAAAAAAACACCAATAAGCCAAACGCCATTTACACTTATTAATTTTGCTCTTGAATTATTAAAAGATGAAACTCTTAAAGATACTTTTACAAAAGGTCTTACAAATAACATATGGATATCAGAAGCATTTGAAGATTTAAGGATTGCATTTTCACCAAAAATGAATTCGTTAAATTATTCACTTGATAGTGATCTTATTTTCTTTTATAAAGAAATGGCAGATTTGATACAAAATAGCAATAAAAATAAAGAAATAGCTTATGATATAAAAAATGGAAAAATCATAATAAATGAAGAAGATTTTTTAAAAAAAGTATCTAAATTAAGCACTAAATTAAAAAAAGAATTTAAAAATTATTATTCAACATTGGAAAACAAAGAAATAGACTTAATAAAATTAAAAGAGTCAAATGAAATGCTTCACACTATGTTGTTTGATATGGATTTATTACCTCAAACATTTATAGATAAAAAATTACACATAAAATAAAAAAAGCTCCTGTATGGAGCTTTTTTATTTTCTTATTCTTTTGAAAGAGTTGTGTTTTCTGGAACAACTTTACCTCTTCTGGCACGACTACTTTTAAATGGTTCAAGTTCTTCATCTCTGTAGATTTTCTTCTTCTGTCCATGTAAAACAGGAAGCTCTTCAATAGGAGATAAAGAAATATCAATAATACTCATACTATCATCTTTAAGTCTTATCAATTGAACACCTTTACCTTTATCCAATTGTTTAACTTCTTTAACGTCAAAGCTCAATAATCTATAATCAGAAGATAGAATATTCAATCTCTCTTCTTGCTCTGGGTTTATTTCAAGAGCTTTAAAGATTGTTGTGTTTTTGTTAGGTAAAGACATAAAGTGCTTACCAGCTTTATTCTTAGAAACTAAGTTTTCAGCATGAGAAACAAAACCATAGCTATCACTATTAGAGAAAACATAAAGTTTATCTTTGTTTCCGACCATTACATCAACAACATTTGCATCACCACAGTCAACTAAACTCTTAATATGAACGAAATTATTTTTACCATTAGGCACTTCTGTTGGTCTAATACTATATCCACGACCATTTGTAGCTAAGAATGCAATTTGTTCAGTCGTTTTCATTTCAAGAATCTTTTCTGGCTCGTCATTATCTTTAAATGAAACAGTGCTAGTATCAACATTATGACCTTTTCTCATTGTTAACCAACCTTGCTTAGTATAAATAACAGTAACAGCTTCTTCAACAATAGCGTCAGTAGATTTAGCAACTGCTTCTGTTGCTTCTTCAAGAAGAGTTCTTCTTTCATCTTCATACTTAACTGTTGTTTCTTCAATTTCTTTTTTCATTAAGCTAATAAATCTAGCTTCTGAATTAAGAAGTCTTAAGTATTTTTCTTCTTCTTTTTTCAATTTGTCATATTCTTTTTGAAGTTTATCTTTTTCTAGTTTAGCTAATTGGCGAAGTTTTATTTCTAAAATATCTTCTGCTTGTTGTTCTGATAAATCAAAGAATTCCATAAGTTCTTCTTTTGGTTCTTCACTCTCTTTAATAATATCAATAGCTTTATCAAGATTTTCATAAACTTTTAAACGACCTTCTAAGATATGAAGTCTTTTTTGCACTTTTGCAAGATGGAATTCAAGTCTTCTTCTTAAAACTTCTTTTCTGTAATCAACCCATTCTTCAATGTATTCTTTTATGTTTGTTCTTTTAGGCGTTTTATTAATATCAACCATAGTTAAATTAATGCCAAAGCTTTCTTCTAGACCAATTCTAGAATATAAAAGATTCATAAATTCTTCTGGATCTTGTTTGCTAGATTTCGGTTCTAAAATAAGTCTTAAGCCACTAGAATCAGAATCATTTTCTGCTTTTGCAAGTATGCTTGTTAAAAATTGTTTATCTTTTAAGACACTCGCTTTTAAAGGTTTATTTTTACCTTTTGAGTCTTTTTGAACAGGTGGATTTGTTATTTTATCAATAGCTTGTAAAACTTTAGTTATGTTAGAGTCAGGCGGAAGTTCTGTAACAACTACTCTCCATTGACCTCTTGCCAATTTTTCAACATTCCAACGACAACGGATCTTAATAATACCTTGACCTTTTTCATAAGCTTCTAGTATTTTTTCACGAGAAGTGATTACTTGACCACCTGTTGCAAAGTCGGGACCTTTTAGAATTTCCATAATTTCAGGAACAGTAATATCTTTGTTATCGATATAAGCCAATGTAGCGTCTGTTAGTTCTCTAATATTGTGAGAAGGAATTTTTGTCGCCATACCTACTGCAATACCAAAAGAACCATTTAGTAATAAGTTGTTTAATTTTGAAGGAAGTAATTTAACTTCGCTCATTGTGCCATCAAAGTTAGGAACAAAATCACAAGTGCCTTCTCTCATTTCATCCAATAAAACATCTTCTGCAAATGGCGTTATTCCTGCCTCAGTATAACGCATTGCAGCCGCACCATCTCCATCACGAGAACCAAAGTTACCCTGTGAAGCAACTAGTGGGTATCTCATTTTCCATTCTTGCGCTAATGCAACCATAGCATTATAAACAGAACCATCACCGTGTGGGTGATATTTACCAATTACGTCACCGACTATACGAGCCGATTTTTTTGGTTTTTCTTTTGATTTAATTCCTAATCCAGTCATGGCGTAAAGGATACGTCTATGAACTGGTTTTAGACCGTCATGCACATAAGGCAATGCACGGTCAGCAACTACCGCAACGGCATACTCAATGTATTTCTGAGTTGAGTAATCTGCTACGTCTATAAATACGTCATCTATTTTCATTTTTTCTCCTACTAAATTCTCTACTATTAATCAAAATCCGCTTCAAAATCACCGTACTTCATAATAAGTTCAGCACGTTGTTCTGCTTTTTTCTTCATCATAAGGTTGTCCATTGCTTTCAAAGTAGAGTCCCAATCATTGACTTCAAGAGTTTCAATTCTTCGGGTGTCCTTACACAATGAAGTTTCATACAACTGTTCTGGGTTCATTTCACCCAATCCTTTGAATCGAAGCATTGAAATATCTTTTTCAAGATCTACACCTTGTTTTTTAAGTTTTTTCATTGCTGATTCTTTTTCTTCTTCGTCTAAAACATAAATAGTTTTATTACGATCTTCTTTCTTTCTTTTGTTTTTGTAAGTCACATCAATACGATAAAGTGGTGGTTGAATAACTTTAATATAACCTTTCTCTATCAATTGTGGAAAATGTTTCATAAATAATGAAATCAATAAAACCTGAATGTGGAATCCATCTTTATCCGCATCTGAAAGAATAGAAATTGTGTGATATCGTAATTTACTCCAATCTACGTCATCGTGTCTTCCATGCGGGTCAACACCAATTGCAATACTAAGATCATTAATTACTAAGTTTCCAAATATTTTATCTGATTCTAGTTCCCAAGTGTTTAATGGTTTACCTTTAAGAGCCATAAGTGCTTGTGTTTCACGGTCACGACCTTGTTTAGCAGAGCCACCTGCCGAGTCCCCTTCCACAATAAGAAGTTCTGAAAGTGCAGGATCTTTTGTTTTACATTCGGTTAGCTTATCGGGTAGTTTTACAACTGAACCAGTTTGTCTCTTTTCAATTTTTAAACTTTTCTTAGAACGTGCTTTTGCTTGTTCGATAACTAATTCAGCAAGGATTTTACCAGCTTCAATATTAGAGTTCAACCAGTTTTCGAAATTATCACGAACTAAACCACTAAACATGTTTATTACATATCTATTATTTAGTTTGTCTTTTGTTTGTCCTTGGAATTCGGGGTCAATAATTTTCGCAGATAAGATAAATGCAGCTTTGCCCCAAATATCATCAGCAACTAATTTTACATTTTTAGGAATCAAACCATGCATTGTTGCAAATGATTTTAGTGCTTCATATAATCCATTTCTAAAACCTGCAACGTGTGTTCCATCACTTGGAGTAGGAATCAAGTTTACGAAACTCTTTTTAAAACTACGCTCTTGTGTCCAAACAATAGAAAACTCTAAACCTTCACCAACCATATCACTGTAATTATCACTATCTTCACTAACATAATTCTCATTAGTGTATATAGGAGTTACCATATCTTCTGAATCTAGTTGTTCAGCAAGATAATCAGAAATACCATTATTGTAATGCCATTCCTTTGTTTCTATTTCACCATTTTCTAGTTCACGATTAAAAATCAAATGTAAACCAGACATTAATACAGCTTTCTCCTGCATTAGCTTCATAAACTCTTTATAATCAAACTCTGGTTCTGCGAAATATTTAGCTGTTGGGTAAACAGTAACTTTTGTGCCAGATTCATCTTTAAGGCAAGATCCAACTTTTTGAACAGGTTGAGTAACAAAACCTTCTTCAAAAATAATTTGTCTAACTTCTTTGTGACCTTTATTTTTAACTTCCACAATTAATTTATCTGATAGAGCATTCGTAACAGACACACCAACACCGTGTAGACCACCTGACATACCATAGTTTTCACTGTTAAATTTACCACCTGCGTGTAGCTTTGTAAAAACAAGCTCTACTGCTGGAATACCTGTTTTTTCGTGTATATCTGTTGGAATACCACGACCATCGTCTTGTATTTGAACACTTCCATCTAGTCGATATGTAACAGAAACTTTTGTTGCATGACCTGCTAATGCTTCGTCAAGAGAGTTATCTAAAACTTCTTCAATTATATGATTAGGATTGTCAGTATTGGTATACATTCCAGGTCTCTTTTTGACAGGATCAAGACCTTCAAGAACGTCAATACTCTGGGAGTTATATTCTTTCTCACTCATTGTTATATTATTTCCTTATTCCTTTTTACTATTGTGCGCTACTATATTCTTATTGACTTTTGACAATAATTCAAGTATTTTATACAAATATTTTTTAATTTCAAGAATTATTTTAACACAAGAGGGAAAAATGTCTAATTTTAAAGAGCAAGGAAACGAAAAAAGCCTTAAAAGCGAAGAAAATGCAAGTAATAAACTGCGACCTTTGACCTTTGAGCATTATATTGGTCAAGATCATATAAAAGAAGAGCTTCAAGTTGCAATAAAAGCTTCAAAAATGAAGGATGAACAGCTTAATCATATGTTATTTTTTGGAGCACCCGGTCTTGGTAAAACAACCATAGCAAAAATTATAGCAAATGCAAAAGATGCAAATTTACATATCACTTCTGCCCCAATTATTGAAAGACCAGCAGATTTAGCTTCAACTTTAATGAGTTTAGAGGAAGGAGATATTTTATTTATAGATGAAATCCATGCATTAAAAACAAAAATAGAAGAATCTCTTTACTCTGTAATGGAAGATTTTACCCTAGATATAAACATAGATAGTGGTGGTGGCACAAAATTAATACATTTACCTATAAAAAAGTTTACATTAATAGCAGCAACAACACGACCGGGTAGTATTTCTCAACCCCTAAGAGATAGATTCAATGTAATACATCAATTAAAATTTTATACAAATGAAGAACTTGCTCAAATATTATCAAGGTCAGCAGATATATTAGAAGTAGAGTTAGAATTTGACGCAGCAGTGGAAATTGCAAAGAGGTCAAGAAGTACAGCACGTATTGCAAATAACCTCCTTGGAAGATTACGACCTTATGCGTTAGTGAACAATAACGCAAAAATAGATAAAGATTTTGCAATAGAAACTTTAGATAAGCTTTTAATAGATAAGTTGGGGCTAAATGATATGGATAGAAAAATGTTACACTGTATGCATTATGCTTTTAAAGACAGAGCTGTCGGACTTAAAGCAATTTCTCCATACATATCGGAAGAAGAAAAAACTATTGAATATGTAATAGAACCATTTCTTATAAAAAAAGGTCTACTATCAAAAACAAAAGGTGGTAGAAAACTAACAGAAAAAGGAATCGCATATATAAAAGAAAATATTCCAGAAGAAAATTATTAAAAAAAGAAGGCATTGCCTTCTTTTTTATTGTTTTAAATTTAAAGAGTAAAAAAAGCCGCAGACTGCAGCTTTTATTTTTTATTTTAGTAAGGAATATCCTCTTCTTCTTCCTCGACAACTTCTGTAACGGTTCCTGAATCAACATCATAATCTTCTGCTTCAACAATTTTCATGTTTCTTGGAATCCATACTGCGTCAATTTCACCAAGCGGTCCGTGACGGTTTTTAAGCAATAAGATTTCCATTTCAGCAACAGCATTTACGTCCATACCGTCCATATTTTCACGGAAAGGACAAATAACCAAATCGGCTTCTTGTTCGATCATGCCTGAGTCTTTAAGGTCTGAAAGCATAGGGCGACCACCAGAAGCTTCGTTCTTTTCAGCACCACGACTTATCTGTGCAAGACCAACTACTGCAATATCTAACTCACGTGCAATCTCTTTTGCTTCCATTGCAATCATACCAATTCTTTCACTACGTGGCATTTTATCAGCCCCAGGTGCTTTGTATGTAAGACGTTGAATGTAGTCAATATATAACACTTGTATATCGTATTTTTCCTTCCAAATTTTCGCTTTTTCTTTTACTTCTTGAATTGAGATACCAGGCTTATCATCAATGTAGATAAAAGTATCTTTTTTCATTTTCTCAGAAGAATCTCTAAGCGATTGAAGTTCATCTGGCAACAATTTCTTCGGGTTACGAATTTTTTGTGCGTTAACTCCACTATCAAGAGATAACAAACGTAAAGCTAACTGTTCACTTGGCATCTCCGAACTAATGAATCCACAAGGAACCTTACCATTATATGCAAAGTTTATTGCAGTTGCAGTTTTACCTTGACCAGGACGGGCTGCAAGAATGATTAAGTCACTTTTTTGTAAGCCACCTGTCGTATCGTCAAGAGTTTCAATACCAGTAGGTATACCAGAGTGTTCGCCATCAGAATCACGTTTCTCGTCGATATTAAAAATTGCAGAATTTAGTGCATCTTCTAATGTGTCATATCCACTATCTTCAAACAATTCAATAGAATTAAGTTCAGTTGCAGCTTGTTTTAAATAACTAAGATCACCATTTTTAATTTTATCTCTAATAGCCTCTGCTATTTTATTTGCTTTAAGACCAATATTTTGTTCTTTTAAGATACTTAAATAGTTTTGTAAATGGTTAGTTTTTCCTTTACTAATTTTAATAAGATTAGGAACAATTTCGTCTTCCCATTTTGAATTGTTTCTTCTTTTGCTCAAAAGCGCACCAACCGCACCTGAGTCAAAGACACCTTCTTCTGATTGACTACTAAAATGTTCTATACCTTGATAAACTTCCTTCAGTCTTAATGTACTAAATAAATGCTCATTAACGCCTTCTGGCACTTTTTGATTATTAAGAATTATACTTAATATTTTTTCTTCGATTTTTTCTATTTCGTTTACATTTATCTTTGCTTTGCTTTCTTCTTTCTTTTCTTGTTTTCTTTCTTGTTCTTCAATCATTTGATCAAGTTCATCAACTTCATCATCAAATTCAATATCATCAAGTTCATTATCTTTTTTGTAATCGCCTAATTTTCCCATATTAACAACAGCTCCTTTGCAATTTTTTATTTATTATTTGTTTTTAATTTTTTAAGTTTTGGAAGTTTTTGTGCATCTCTTATGCGCTTCTTCTCTTTGATATAATCTTTTCCATTTTGTGCATCGTCACAATAAAGAATAAATTTCTTTAAATTGGGAGCACTTTGAAAATTAGGATCTTGTAACATTAAATCTAATCCTTTTGCTATATCTTCCTTTTTAAAAACTAATAAAGCATTAAGCCATATTTCTTTTGCATATGGGTTATCAAATTGATCAGCAAAGTTTCTACCATACATACCAATTAACATTTTAAAAAGTGTGTTGATTAATTTAACACGCTCTTTTGGATCTTCATTCATTAGATCCGCATTACTATTTTCTACTCTGTTTTGAACAAACTTGTTAAAAAAGTCTTGATCTATATTGTCCATAACCTTTTCCTTTATTTATTTACTTAGGTTCTTCTTTACTTTCTTTTAAGATTCTCATATATAGGGGAATATTTGAATCTTTTTCCTTTTCAGTCTCTACTACTTCGTCTTCTATTATTTCTTCGAACTCTGCTTCTACGATTATTTCTTCATTATCATTTTCTTCGATAATAATATCGTTTTCAAAATAAAAACTTTCATTTTCAAAACCAAGATAAATTAATGAAGCCTTCGCTAAACCGAGAGTGTCAAAATTATCAGTATTATAAAAAATAGACTTATCTTCAAGAGATAAAGTTTCATTTTTAGATTTGTTTTCGATATTTGATTGTTTTCCCTTCATTGTATTTTCTAGGTGAGAAAGTCTACTTTCAGCCCAACTATCATCTTGAAGTCGGTCTTCTATCTTAACTGGTTTTGAATCATTTTCAAGTTTTACTTTTTCTTCTAAGCTTAACCCCTCTGATTCTTTAATAAAACCTTCCGTATATTCAGCATTTCTAAATATCAATTCTAATGAATTATATTCTTTTTGTCTTGGGTTATGTCCCATATTCCAAGGGTTTTTACTACATCCAGAAATAGCCATACAACACTCTTCTTCTGTATAACTTTGAAGAGCAGTATTTATATTTTTTCTTCTTTCTTTATCTAGCTTTGTTCTGCTACTTTTATTCATTATAGTGCGCCAGTATTCAAAGATCCTTTGAATGGAAGCTTCTCGTGCATCAGCAATTTGAATATCTTCTTTTTTATTTTTCTTTTTTTTCTTTTCGGATCTTAGATAAAATTTCTTATCTAAGATGTAAAAAACGTGTGTCCCATCAGAATCAACGTCAGAACTAAAGAATCCTTCAATGGGTTTTGTTTTATCGATTTCCCCCATTAGTTTTCTTTTAGTAATATACATTTGGTTGCAGGTATCATCGATATCTATGGTATCAGAATCGTGTGTTAGTAAATACACACATATTTTTAAGATATTTAAAGGAATGTCTTTGTTTAATATTTCCTTTGAAAAGTTTTCTATTGACATTTTTAAAAAATACCTCCTTTGTAATTTTGGATGATTATATTGATAAAAAAAGATATAGTCAAACATTTTTTTTATTATTTTGCTTAACTATAACTATTATTTTATTATCTTTTAAATTTATTATTATATGGTGATGCCATTTGTTAGTTTTTGAACAATAGAAGAGAAATTATCACTAAAGCTATCGTCTTCACTATCAGGTAAATCTTCTATATTAATGGTTCCATTCTGAACGGCTTCATGGACAGACAATATTATAGAATCAAGCAAATCACCTGTTTCCATATCAATTTCTTCTTCCATCTCATCACCTTCACCACCATCAAGCATCAAACTTGAAGTAACACTCTTACGAGAAAGCATATTCCATAAATATCCATCAATTGTATTGTTTGCAACCATATAATAACAAGTTACTAATTCTTTTTGACCATTACGGTGAGCACGACATTCTGCTTGTTGTGCTAATGCAGGAGTCCACGGAAACTCACCCATAACAACTTCAGAAGCAGCAGTAAGAGTAAGACCAACAGAAGCAGCTACTATTGACAATACCGCAACACGGATTTCTGGATCTTTCTGGAATGATTCAGTATTTTCAAATCGTTTCTCTTTACTGGTAGAACCATCAATCTTCATATATTTAATTTTCTTTTTCTCCAATGTTTCAGAGATACCGTTTAAGAAATCTTTATGATGTCCAAAAATAATAAATTTGGCGTCACTATCATCTAATTTTTGAGAAACCCAATCACATATATTATTGATTTTAGCCATACCTGTCATTTTGTATGCTTTAAACATGTCGTCCTCTGCACCTTCCGCAGTAGATTCAGCAAGAAAGACTTTTTTAAGCTCTCTTAAATTATTTTTATAATTCTTATAATTTTTAAGAACTCTATATGTGATGTTTTGAGTAACCATATCAACACTTGCACGATCTTCGTCATCAAGTTCTAAATACTGAGTGACACGTCTTTTATCAGGTAATTGGTCAAGAACACCGCCATCTGTTTTTAATCTTCGAATCATTACTTCATCTCTAATTAAATCGTGGAACTCTTCTACACGAGCAGCACCATTAGCTTGGTAAATATGTCGTTTACCCATTTTTACAACCTTACCTTCACAGTATTTAGCTTCAAACTCTTGTTGATTTTTCCATTCTGGATGAAATGGATTTACTGCATTCAGTAATGACCAAGCCTCTTTTGGTCTACTTAAAAAAGGCGTACCTGTTATTACAGCAAGTCTTTTAACTACATGACAAATTCGCATTAATGCTTCTGTTCTTTTTGCTTCTGGATTTTTCATGTTATGTGCTTCATCTATAAGTAAAACACCTTTAATGCCAAGATAATCTTTAATCGATTGTTCTTGTTTAATAGTATAATCATAACTAGCAATAGTAATTTTTCTTGAAGGCTTTTGCGTTCCTTTTTTAATTACACGAATATCTTCGTCTTTAATATCAGGAAGCCATTGCATAATTTCTTTTTTCCAGTTAAGAAGTAAAGAAGCTGGTGCAATTACAACCAAAGGCCAGTCGTTTTGATAATGTCTTGCCATAGCAATACCTTGTGGAGTTTTACCTAACCCCATATCATCACCTAATAAAACACGACCATTTTTCATAACCATATATTTCAAACCTGCTCTCTGATAAGGATAAAGATCGAATCCTTCTCTAAGATTTAAATATTTGGTATCATATTCAGCGTCAACAGCATACGAAGGGTCTGCTGCTTTCTTTCTTTTACGCTCTTCGATTTCTTCTGCAGTCTTTCCTCTTCTGGATAATCCAAAATCAACTTGCATTTGTTTATCTATTTCAAGTGCAATACCTGCTTCTTTAGTCCATAAAACTAACTGATAACTCCAATTTCTTGGAATCAACCAACATTTCATTTCTCCGTTGAACCAAGCACCTGGCACTTTTTTCACTGTGTCTTTAACTCTATCATTAAATTGAAAATCACAACGGGTGTGATTTTCATTTAAATAAGATAACTTCAATTTTTCCATTAATTAAAATCCGTCTGGTTTGCCGTTAACTTCTTTCTTTATTGTTTTGCATTTAGGATATGCATTACACCCAAAGAACTTTCCATTCTTACCTGATTTTTCTACCAAATACCCGTCTTTACAATTAGGACACTTAAAATCAGACTTTTGAATCGGATTAATAGGTTCTATTTTGTCACCGCCCTTATCTTTGAAATTTTTCTTACAAGCGGAACAGTTCCAGAAAATCCCGAATCGACCTTTCTTCCTAATCAAATCTTCTTTTTTACAAGAGAAACATTTGAATTTAGCATCACCTTGATCTACACCACCAGTATCTTCAGCAGGATTAATTGGTGATATTGTTTCTTCATTATCATTAAAATTCTTTTTACAAGGTTCACAATTCCAATAATAACCATATTTACCTTTTTTTCTTATTAGTTTATTTTTATTGCAAGAAAAACAAGTATATTCTTTTGTTCCTTGGTCAACTTCTTCAGGAATGTAGATTACAGGTGTAAAATCATTGTCCATATAAATTTGTTTACATTCTGAATTTTGACAACGCCAGTAATAAGTATTTTTCTTACTGATATTTCTGTGGAGTTTACCTGTATTACAAACTTCACAAGTATGCTCTACATTACCTTGATCAACTTCTTTAGGGAATAAAGGTTTACCACGGTTATCCTGATAATACTTACCGCAAGTATCACGATTCATACAAACCCAGAATTTTTTCTTTGTTGTTTTTGATTTACCACTTCTTAAACCACCATTACAAAGTGGACAAGTGTAAGTGACACCAACAGCTTTTTTAAGAGTGCATTTACCAGCTTTAATGTCTTCAATCATTTTAGATAATAACTCTTCTTGACCAGAAACGAATTCTTCTGGTTTTAACTTTCCATCTGCAATAGCTTCAAGTTTGGATTCCCAGAAAGCTGTCATAGCGATACTCTTGGTCTCGTCAGGAGCGTATTCTACTAATGCACGACCTTTTTCACTAGAAATAATTTGTTTCTTTGAAGCATTTATATAGTTACGTTTCTTTAACGTTTCTAAAACTTCTGGTCTTGTTGCAACAGTACCAATACCCTCAGTACCTTTAAGCATTTTTTTATCTTCTGCTTTTTCAACAAACTTAGCTGCATTTTTCATTGCATCAAGCAATGTACCTTCAGTATATCTTGAAGGTGGTTTAGTTTTTTTGCTTTCAAGTTTAGGTTTAGCGTCTGGAAGTTCATCACCTTTATCAACAACAGGTAATTCTTTAGATTCACCTTTTTTACCAATAACTTCTTTCCAACCTGCAGAAACAGGCATTGTGCCACTTGCTTTAAATCTTTCACCTTCACACATAATTTCAATTTTAGTGCTATCAACTTCTGCTTTTGGATAAAATTGAGCAAGATATCTACGACGAATTAATTCATAAACCTTTCTTTCACGGTCATTTAATTTATCCATATCAAATTTTGCAATGTTAGGCACAATAGCGTGGTGGGCAGAAACCTTCTTACTGTTCCAAGCACGGCTTTTAATGCTTCTGTCTGCACGAGAGATAAGATCTTGTATTTCAGAATTATCAGGATCAGCAGTCGTCATACTTTCAAATGTTTTATCAATTCTAGAACGCTGTTCTTCATTGATATATTCACAATCGGTTCTTGGGTAAGTTGTTGCTTTGTGTGTTTCATAAAGTGCTTGTGCAGTTTGTAGAACTTCTGCAGCAGACATGCCAAATTTACTGTTACATTCTTTTGATAAACTATCCAATGAAAATAGAAGTGG
>CEUY01488313.1_pt1 | contig 24369 bp, 18 predicted proteins | sample 361481 | NCBI WGS metagenome assembly CEUY01 (sample SAMEA2622737, study PRJEB7988) | marine metagenome | isolation source: saline water (ENVO:00002010), including | reverse complement strand
TGCCGAGTGGCAAGCCTTTGAAATTGGTGGGCTGGCGGGATTTGAACTGATTAGTTATTTGTCTGAATTTTATAAACTTAGCTGATTCAGGTTTGTGGTTTTTGTTACATTGGTTGTTACAATGAATTCCTGCTTAAAAGGAATCTGAACCGCCGTCTAGTAATCTAAATCACGTTAAATCAAATGCAACTAATTTCGCAATCTAGGTGGAGAGCTTCTTCGGAAATTCGATGAGGTCCTGATAATATCAATATCACGTAGGTATTGAAATCATCAAGCAGACATCCATACAGTTTCCTTCCCATGAAAATACAGAATGTGTTTTTTCAGTGGATACGGGTGTTACTATGAAGTCTCAGTAATAAGGTATTAGAGTGTCGATGCTCGAAGGTAAAAATCAATGCTGGATTTGCGGCTCTCCAGCGAATAGCGCAGAACATAAATTCAAGAAATCTGATATTGTGCGTGCTCATGGTAAAGGCCCTTACAAAGGTGACAGAGAACTAGCCCATGTAGTCGCGGACTATCAAAAACTGATTCAGGGCGCAAACTCAAGCGCGTTGAAGTATCCGAAGAGTTTGTGCGCCAATTGCAACAATGTGAAGTCTCAACCTTGGGATCGAGCCTATGACCAATTGGTCGACTGGGTTCTCCGAAACGAAGCGGAAATTCTAAAGAAGCGTTTTATCGATTTTAATCAAGTCTTTGGGAACTACTACGAAGACCTTCAGCGCAATTTGTACAAATACTATGCGAAGAGCTTCGGCTGCCGTTTGGCTGATGCGGGTCATCCTGTGCCGTCCGACGTAGTGAAGCTATTCGATCTGCAGCACTTCCAAACAGCCCTTCGGATTACCTTTTCTGTAAATGAAGATGTGCTGATTATTTCAAAAGAAAGTCGTGATGGGTTCATTGGTCAATCAGATCTATATGCGTGGGTAGATCGGGCTCGCCCAGAACAAATAGACGGTTATCAATCGAACGAGCACGTTTCATGGTTCACAGCTCACTTCTGGTACGATATCCATCCAGATGGAAGATGCGGGTCATCTTGGATCGCAGACAATCAGTTTGTGTATTTAGGGAGCGTAGAACCGTTGTCGCCAGAGCAGAGAGAGGAGGCGATAATCCGCGCCAAATCAATCTGACAAGTACCAATCCAGTGTGACAAATCGCTTCCCCGTTTTAAAATTTCTGTGAATCTGTTTCGAGCGATTACTATCGATAAAAATAGCAAGCCAACTCGGCTTGCTATTTGGATTTATGACTAAATACCAATATTGATGTAATTACCTTAACGGTTACTTGGTCTATTTGTTTGCCACGACAGGTCATTGTTAAATTGTTGATCGTCGTATCCGTAGGCTGGAAATAGGTCAATAACGCTATACCTTTTGTGGTTAAACACTTTCAGCCTCTGCTGTTCCTCTAGAAACTCTAAAGCTTGGTACAAAGGCTTTCCCTTCCTGATGCAATCTGGCCCTCGTTTCATCACCCAGTTACATCTAAGGTATCGAACTCCTTGGAAAATGTAATTATTATTAATCCATTCATACAATTGTTCTGCCCTTGCCGCCAATAGATAGCTTTCACTGAAAAGCGACATATAATGATCAGAGAAAAAGCTTACAATCTCTACTGCTTGCAGTACCTCCTCTAATTCTATTTGACCACTTACATCGGAATTTAAACAATGCAATATTGCGGCGACGCGATGCACATTTTCAATAAGCTTAGATGCATGGTCTGTATCGTTTTCATACCTACCTCCTGGTTGTTGCTGCCGTTCAATGTTGTCCGATATTTGAGCTATCGCTACTCTTGCACTTTCAGATAGTCTTAAAATAGTGTCTTGCCCTGAATTGCACTGAGATAAGCTGTACGCAATCTTAGAATTAAATTCATCTACGTAATTGTCTTCGTCACCATTCACTGCATGGTAACTAAATCGATAACCACAAAGACTTTGTGATACACAAACTAAGCATCTTGCTAAAAATCCATTCCCTTTCATGTCAACCTTTTGCTTCGACCGCAATGTGTTTAACGTCGAAGGCTGTGTCATCACATGAATCGTAAGTCTTGCATCATCTAAATATATCGACTCTGCTGTTTTTCTATCCACGGTCTGACTATCGCCAGAATAAATTGCATTAAGTACTGGGGTGGCTGACATGATCCCAGACTGAAAAACAGTACCTCCTTCACTAGACCCTAGATAGGCACTGTTGTGAGCTGAAGACATTCCCATCAATAATGCTTCGACGGTGGTATCTTCATAAACTATTTTGGCAAGCTTAGGCTTCTCCGGTTTTAGCTCTTCTAACTTCGACAACTCATCGACTAGTTCTCCTGGGTCAAAATTCTTACTCTTAGTAATTTCTTTCTTAACCATTCTCCGTTTTGTTTTGAATGCTTCAACTTCCAACTCATACCGCTCTTGGCGTTTCGAATTTAGCTTTCTTTCTTGCTTATCCTTCTCCCTTAGTGATTTCGTGAGTACGTTGTCTACAGCCGTCTTACGTTCACCAGAGTTTGCGACATTGATCCCATAAGTACCAATGGGGACGACCTTTCCATGATGCAATTCAACTTTAACTCGATGCTGGAACCCTGCACTAGCAGCGTGAATTGCTGTTAAGATTGTCATTGGAATTGGGGCTTGGACTTTTCGGTGTACCTCCTCAGTTACCCGCCTTAAAAATGTGTCGCCAATATTCGGTAAATTTCCGTTTAATGCTGGAAAAACGTAAGGGGTTGAATAATTCATAAGAGCTCCTTTTTTTAGAGAAAAAAGAAACCCGTATCAAGTTACCTAATGATTAGATCTTTCTTGTGCAGTCAATCCACTCCTCAACTTCCTGTAGCTTCCACCCAACAGCTCTCTCACCCAGACTCACGCGCTTAGGAAATGAGGGATCATATCTTGAAGAGCGAGGGTTAAGCTTTTCATAAAGAGTAGTTCTGGATAGCCCAGTAAGACGTAAGACGTCCTTGAGCCTAATTATCGCTCTCGAGTAGTAGTTGTGTTCTGCCATTTAGATATCTCTCATTAGTTCAACTCAATATGGGTTCGAGAGCACTTTACTGGCAAATCAATTGAGGGTGTGATGGAGTAAATTGCGGGATTGCTCTCCCCCAAAAGGACACAGATACCGAAAGATAAAGGTTTTTCACTCCCCTAAACTTTTTCAAACTTTTTCCATCGGTCGGCTTAAAAGCTCTCCATATTTCGCGTTGTCTTCAGAAAAACCTTGGTCAAGGAGATAATTGAAGACCGCCTTATTTTGATGCCTTGATGTCGAATTGGTTTCTACATGCATCTCAAGAGCCTTAACCAGATATGGGAACTGACACTTAGCAGATATACTGCTGCCATTGCCAGTTTTGCCTGTTGGAGCTTGCGATAGGAAAAAGGCTGCGGCCGCTGCTTTTTTGTTCCCTTTAATTAACTCTTTTAGCAAATCATTTTTAAGTCCTTTGTTTCCAGTCCTATTACTCTGCCGATACCAGTTATCAGCAAATACGGCTAAATTATCTAAAAGTGATATTCCTCGGTATTTTTCAGGCAAATGATAGTCACTGTCAGGTCGAATCTCGTTGATAGGGTTGATCAAGTATTCACTCACATCGTCATATTGAACATAAAGGTGGTTGAGCGTAACGTTGAGTCTTCTGAGCTCGTTTAACGGTGAGTTAAACTGAGTTACAGCGCAATAACTGTTGGGCGTGAAAACAAATTGAAATTTATCGCCAAAAAGTGTGGAAGGGCTCTTTGGATATTTAAATGATTTACCCCAAAAAAAACTCACTACTTCTTGATCAGGGTGTCGGTAACGATGTGTGTCAAAGAAATTCAACTCTTTTAAATCACCGTTTTCAACTCTTATAACAACTGCCGGAACTTCGGTGACTTCAACGCTGCTGTTTTCGTTGGTTAACTGCTTAATATCCTGCTGAAAAAGTCTCACAAATTTCACATTTTCGATATGACGACTAGAGTTGAATTGGTCGCTTGTTTTAAGGTACTCATTTCTAGAACACGTTTGAACGATAGTGTCCGTTTCGTTCGCTATTTCTTTAGTCAAATATTGGAGATTAGAGTCAATCCCCCATACGCAGAGTTTTGGGTCGAGTGAACATAATACTGGCCGATCGATTCGATTAATATTTTCTAGCGCCTCGATAGCCGGGACTTTTAATTTTAAGTCACTCAGTCTTACTAAATTTACTATAGTCATTTTTAGCTTATATCCATAATTGAAACATCCACCTTCAGCCTTATCGAAATTCACTTGTGATGCAGCGACGTATATTTGAAAGGCCGCATACCCTAAGTTGACCCAACCAAGCTCATGATCAATGGTTCGTTATGCTACTTCTGCTACATGTAGCGAGAGTAGCGGTTCCATTAGAAGTTTTACGATTACTATTTGCTTCAAAACTGATGACAAATTCATCCGCTTTTTAAAGAACATCGGAACATTATAAGAGTAGAAGAAATATTCGTTTTCGCCCCTAAATACCTTACCCGTAATGGCTTTTTATTAAGTCGAAGCCTATTTTTACTTAGGTTAAATATAATATTAGCACGTTCATTCTGACTATCTTATGCACCAATTAGTATAGGTATAGGAAAATGAATCAAGCTATTACGAAACGCACAACTCACATGACCAATCCCGTTCTACCGATAACAGGTGGTTTATATGAACACTATTTAAATAGAAACCTAGAGGTGATGGAATACGCCGTTAGGCTTTATGGGAAAGTGTTTGCTCTAAGGTTCGATCTACGAGTTCCATTAGAATATAACTACGATGACACTAATCTAGTCACTCGCTTCATATCGTCTTTAAAAGCACAGCTTAATGCTCACCATCAAAGGAAGCAGCGCCAGTCTGACAGATATGTACACACTACAGAGTTGTTATATGTTTGGACAAGAGAAGAGGGAAGCTATGGCAAACCACATTATCACTTTTGTATATTCCTTAATGGCAATGCGCACAGCTTTCTAGGAAGAATTGAGTTAGGGAGAGATAATATGTACAACCGAATTGTGAATGCGTGGCGCAGTGCACTCGGTACGCACAGTACACTCGATAGCGCTTGGGCTTTTGATCCGTGTTTGGTAAGCATTCCGCCAAACTGTGAATATTTACTCGAAAGGAAAAAACCAGGTTTCAACAGACTGTATAAAGATTTATACAAGAGACTCAGTTACTTAACTAAAGTAGAAAGTAAACCTAGAGGTGATGGGGTGAATTGTTATGGGACAAACCGCGTACCAAAAGCAGTCTTCCATGGTGTGTAAACCGGTAGTTAAACTAGCAAACACGATAAGATGTTTCATCATTAGCAGTGTTGTGTAGGTAAGGCCAGCTTACCCGAAGGATAAGCGGCTTACTTTGGTTTGATATGAACTTTCACTGCGTTTGTCATAACAAATCGTTGTGCTGATATCGCTGTGGCCAGCCATTTGACGCACGGTATTTAAATCAACATTGTTGTCCAATAAGCGCGTAATGAATGTTCTGCGCAGGTCGTGAGGTGCAAAGGGGGCGATGTTGGCGTGTTTCTGCAAGTTCTGAAGGAGATGCACAACCCCATTGGGTGTAAGTGGGAGCATAGCAAGGTGCTGGCCTTTTAGGACTCTTACAAATAGGGGCCCAGGTTTGCTTGTTCTAATAGCCAGCCAGGCCTGGATCGTTTCAGTAGTTTGCTGGTTAATATAAACGCTACGTTGTTTACGGCCTTTTCCGCTTGCCACTAACAATTGTCCAGTCTGCAAGTTAATATTTGAAATGGTTAATGCGCAGAGTTCTGAGCAGCGTAAGCCCGTGGAGAGCGCTGTTAGCAGTAGGGCCTTGTTTCGCGTGCTGGCAGGGCCTGTAAGCCTCTCACAGGCTTTCACAAGGGATTGTACCTCTTCAGCGCAAAGTACTCGTCCTTGCCGTTTAAGGGCATTACCTTTGACAGGTTTAATCGCATTGACCCGGCCTAATTTGTCCGCGTCAATTAGCTCTAGGTTAAACGCTGTCTTCATTATCCCTTTTAGTGCCGATATAGCCATGTTTATGGTATTGATGGCGTAATCTGCCTGAAGCATTGCGCTTCTAATCAACATGGCTTTGGCGTAAGAAAACGAAGACCAATCGAATTCTTCGGCCTTGCCCGGGTAACCGAGTAATTTGGTACATGTATTTAGAAGTGAAACCATTGACCGACGCCCTGTTGGAGACAGACTTTGTAAGTAGATATAGTAGGGAGAGGTTTTGATTGACGGGGAGGGGATGATCTTGAGTTGTGCTTTCGACATAAACAACCTCCTAAAGTTCAAGGTTTTCAATAGGTTTGAGGGATGGATGAACGGACATAACTGTTGTTAATACACATTAATCACAGCTATTCCGCTCATTGAATCTATTGGGTTCTAGGCTATACGCCAGCTCAAAGTAAGCCGCGTTCAGCGAAGCTAACAATGTTAGTGCCACCAATAATGAAATGGTCAAGTACGCGAATGTCGACCACGTTAAGCGCAGCGACGATTTTATGGGTAAGTTGCTTATCGGCTTCACTGGGCTCAGGATGACCACTGGGGTGATTGTGCGCCAATATGACGGCAGCAGCGTTATGTTCAAGCGCGGTCTTGACGATTTCTCGGGGATAGACGGCAGCACTGTCGATAGTTCCTTGAAATATCACTTCACAGTGTAAAAGCCCGTGTTGACTGTCCAATAGCAACAATGCAAATTGCTCGCGCTCACTTCTGGCCAACGAGGCTTGCAAATAAGCACGGTTAGCACTTGGGTTAGTAAAATAGTGACTGCGTTTAAATTGGTCTTCCAGAATCACCTGGGCCCATTGAAGCACCTGAGATTCTGATACGCCAACGGGTAAACGCGGCATGGAGGTTGCGTGACGGTTGTGCATCATAAAGCTTACCTAAATAATTGAGGGCAGGGATACGCATTCAGCGCGTAACCCTAACGTAATGATTAATGTTAAGTGTTGGGTTAAGCAACGAGCGCCATAGCGTTTTCAAATGCACGGCTTTTGAGTTTTGCACCCTGCCCGAACCAAGCAGAGTTCAGACGGTTATCTTTAGAATGTGCACGCTGTTCGTGATCGACAAACTGTGTGACGGCATTGAGAAGCCCAAATGCGGTGTTCTGAGAAGAGGTTAATTGTGTACCCATGCCTCTGCCCTGATACAGGCTTAAAATGGCTGCCTGATTGCGCTCACGCGCTTTTACCGATAGCGTTGTAGTATCGCTATCGAATAACGAGCCCAGGAAGCGAGAAGCGCTTCGATTAGTTAGCTTGCGTTCTGACAGGTTCTTCATTTGATAACTAAATTCATCCCAAGAAGAAACTGACAAGCCGAGTTTTTGTTTTACCTCAGTGGCATTGAACTGAGTGCTGTGCGGCACCTTGACTGCACCATGATTATCGCGAGTTGCAATGGCAAGGGTGTTATTACAGACCACGCGGACACTGGTAAATTGGGCCGTTGTGGCCATCGTGCCATCGCAAGCAGTGGCGAGCAGAACATACCCGTTAATGGTATCTTTACCTTTTACATGTGTAGTTTGCCCGGTTTTTGCCAACGCCCATAGTTTTCTACCACCCTTTAAAACGCCAGCAGTTTCCATCTCAAAGCCGAATTGCTCGGTCAAATCACGGTAGAATTCCATGATGGCCTTGGGTTGTACTACCTGATAGCGCTGACTAACAACAGACAACGGAGAGTGCGAATCAGAGCGATACAAGACTTTATATCCCTGTGCTTCTCTTGTTAAAGGCAAGCGCATCGTCGGCGAGCCAGGTAGTGCATTGCAATCAAACAAAACAGGAGCTTCATTAATTTGCCAGTCCATACCGGCGGCGATTATCCATTCATTTAATGGACGATTTGCAGGTATTGTATTACCAAGCCCATGCCAAGGCGTTTCACCCGTGTAGGCCATAGTTTCAACTAAATGTGCCATAATAATTTCCTTAAATGTTATTGAGAGGACGTTGTCAGAGGATGAAAGTCATGGTCTTCACTTGAAGGCGTTGAATGCTCATAAACGTACTCATCGTCCTTGCTCGCCGTGCTATCACTGAAGGTGTGTTTACAATCAAGGCATTTGTAGTTGTTAAGGATCTTGTCATCAATCATTGAACCGAGTTGCGTACCCGTACTACCGCCTAGCATTGCGCCACTTATCCCGGCAATGATGAGGCCCGCTGTGCCGCCTATCACTAATCCCGGAGGGCCAAAGAAGCGACCGATAGAGGAGCCCACACGAATGCCTTGCATGGCGAGGTGTGCACCTGCAAGACTACCTAGCGTACCGCAGGTAGAACGGCCGTAGTTTCTAACGCCAACTCGTGAAGAGCGGCAATTGGGACAGATTATTGTCATATCAAACCTCATTAAAATGTATAAAAAGACGCGCAGGGTGGCGCATCTATGAGGTGATATAGGTTTGAAAATTTGTTGAACTTAGCGATGCTCAATGGCTTACCATAGGGAAGCTAATCTATCGAATAGCGCACTTCTAAGTTGAATTACCGCAGGAAAGAAGACTTAGCTTGTGTGATTTTGCGTATTAAATGAGATACCTTATGTTGTAAGTTAATAATGTAAAACCCAATGAACTTGGATCTACACTACTAAAGCCAGCGAAATTTAAAGGGAATTAATTAGTGCGCGAAGATCTTCAAACCTTGCCAGCACTTTCAAATAAAATTGTCGATAAAGCGATCGACAATGTAACTAGAAAGCTAGTCCTTGGTGCCCGTAACAGAAAAAACTCCCGTCCAGATGCAAAATCTATAAATGTTAAATCCGAAGTGAGTGATATTTTAAGTGCTTCCAACACTTCAAGCTATGTTGATGTCGCAGGTCGAGCTTCTGATTGGAAAGAAGTGATTTCAAAATCGTTTAGTCACGGAGTAAGCTCTCTCTCGACGATTCAGTTTGATAGTGAATTTAACGTTGTGGGGGGAGAGATTCTAGATTCAAAATCAGTACATAACGGCCCTGGTGTCTATGTAGTTTATGGTAAGTCGGGTAAACCCGTGTATGTCGGAGACGCGGAAAAAGTTAAAGCGCGATGGGTTGCTGGACATTTGAATGAAAACAAACAAAAAACTAGAAGTGGGGAGGCTTATAAACTTTCTTCGGAGTTCGAAGATGGTTGTACAGTAAAAGTACTTCATACAGCTACGAAAGAGACTGCCGCTGCGATTGAAGCCAACCTGATAGCGAATCACAAAAAAGAGCTTATAAATAAAAAAGAAGAACTGAGTAACGGCCAGGGGACTCGTTCTAATATTGAAGCAAAAAAAATAAAAGAAAGAATCAATTCATCTACAGAGTTGTTTAAAGGGGCTGCAAAGGAAATCGGAGAACAAGCAGCTGCTTCTGCTATCGAGGGTCTCATGGCGTCTGCCATTAAACACCTTAAGGTCGAGCTAGTTGATCTTTTTAAAAGTGGAAAAGCGAATGCTAAGTTTCGTATTAAAAGATTTCTAAATGCAGTAATAAATGACATCAAAAATCTAAAAACTAACCTTGCGCAAATGCTTAAAGGGATACTTGAGGCGGTGATCGGGTTAGTGAGTCAAGCTATTGCTCAAATTTATAATCTCGTGCGCAATCTATTTGATTTAGCAGCAAGCGCTTATAGCCTCTATAAGGGAAGGCAGTCAATGAGCACAGAAGAGATGCTCAATCAGGTAATTGAAACAATTGTTATTTCAGGTTCTCTAGTTTTGTGGGACGCTTTAGATGTGTCGATTGAGGGGCTGATTTTTCCTTACACCGGAATTTTTACAGGAATCATCGCAAGTATTATTTCCGCAATTGGGTTTGGTTTAACAAGCCATATGCTATCCAAGTATGTACCAAAACTAGTTCAATTTATCATGGGTTTCGGTATCTCACACCAAATGGCGTTAGAGGAGCGTCGTGCTTCTTACCTACTCATTGTAGATAGTTACAACTTGAATCAGGAGTTGCATGAATCAGCCTGTGCGCTTTTGCAGTCAGAGGTTCGCGTGTGCGAAAAAATGAAAACTATGACATCAAAATTAAAAGAGCCTACTCCCGAAATCAAAAAAATAGAAAAAAGTGACTTATTAAGCAAAATAAAGGAGTTTAACCATGCTTGAAGTAGTAACTTTGCAGGAAGTTAAGTCAGGCCAACTTGTTAACAAAAACGTTGATGACCTACTAAACAAGCTCGAGCAAATTGAAGATTCCCTTAAGAGCACCAGTGACTTGATTAAGAGTGCGGGTGAATTTGATAATAAGGGAAGGGTCAAAGCAATTTTCTCTGGAATTTCAGGAAAGTCCGATAAAGAGCTAGCAAAGATTGTCAAAGGTTTAGGAGCGAATGTTAAAGTCACCCAAGAGGTAGTTAAATTTCTTATAGAGCTTGCACAACATAAAAACGAGATTCAAGAGGGGTTTTTAGCTGCTCTAGACGAAAAAATTGAGCAACAGCATGAAAAAATAGAGTCGCTAGGTGAAAACGACAACTCACTTGGTGAAAACTACAAGCAAGCTGAAACCGCGGTATTAACATTATACAAGCAAATACGTGCTCAAGTAGAGGTTGAAGTGGAGCTTCGTAAAAATGTTGGCCGAAATATGAAGGATATTAGCACTCTGTTTGACGCTATCAGTTCGAAAGGACAAACTGATGACGAGCAATCAGAGCAAATATCACATCTAATAGAAGCAATGCAACAAAAAGCCGTCAAGATGGAAGAGATTCGATTGGTGCTTGAGGCGAAAGAAGTCTACTTAGATCAAGTAGCAGACAACGTTAAAAGACAAAGTGAAAAGTTAAAATTGCTCGAGAAGGGACTAGAAGAAAAAGCGCTGAAACTCGAGAGAACAGTTGTCGATATTCAAGACAATACGATAGCAGACCAGAACCGAGAAAAGCGCATTTTTAGACTCGAAGCAGAATTAGAAGGCCTCGCGCAAAGCAAACCTCCCCAACTACCGATATATGTCGCCATCACTCTTAGTACTTTTGCCTTAGGCTTTTCCTTGTTGACGGTTCTGACCTAAAGATAATGCTTCGGTTCGGATTAGGATTGATGTGGTTAACTAGCAAAAGACTAGCCAAATATAAATTTTATACTGAATTTGTAGTCTTTAGTCCATTCAAGCCTACGGATTGATGATAACGGTAAATAATTTGGGATGGACTGTGTAATATGGAAATATGAAATTGCTAAACAGTAAATTGGGGTGGGTGGATTTTTCATCACTAGAGCGGGATCGAGTTTCACAGGTTCTTTCTATTCTGCAGGAAAAAGGTACGCTGGATGAACTGGGTATTGGACAAATCAGAGATGCCTTTGCAGATAAGCTATTTCCCGGTATATCAACAATTCAAACGCGGGCGAAGTACTTTGTTACACTCCCATACATATTTCATGATTATCGTAATCTTTCAATTTTTGAAAGGTCAAAAACCACTCTTTACGATTACCTCTCTGAGCGTGAAGATGAGTTAGCCCGGCAATTGGTTAATAATCACAAAAATGCCATACCACCTGGGATCATTGGTAAAGAATCATTGGACTCCGGTGTATCGAGAAAACCTTCCTCCGTGTACTGGAATGGATTACGGCAGTTATCAATTATTAATGCGCAATTATCTCTTCGAGAGTTCGTTGCTCAATATCAAGACTTGCTCAACAGCAAAGTAAAAGAACATGAAGAGGATGATGAGCCATCTTCTGTAACGGCACATATGGTGCCTAAACCTGACTGTTATGAGCCACAATGGCTTGATGATGTCTCTCTCGAACTAACTGAGCGTGAGGCAGAGTTTTTAAGGAGTAGATTGCTCACTTCAAGCAAAACCGGATTCAGTATTCTTACCCAAGTGTTTAAGCACAGATTAGAGAATAGGGTTTTGACTACGCTTGAGAATACGACGAACAGTAGTTGGCAAATTGAAGCTTTGTATGAGTGTTTAAAAGACTCCCCTGTTTCGCCTAATACAAAGGAATGCTTAAAAAAAGCTCTGGAATTTAGCTTCGTGTTGAAAGGAGCTCATATTCGTTACAATATTCTGCTCGCGAATAAATCAGGAAATTCAGATTTTAAAGACAACTTAGAAGATGAATTTGCATTATGGTTAGAGCAAGCCCGGTCCAATCAGAGCTACTTTACTCAAGACAATATAGACAGTTGGTATCAATTGGCTTTTGGTCTGTCAGAGCGAATCAATAAGAGAACCAGAAAGTTTATAGAAGGTTGGTGCCATTTAATTATGACTCAATCGCCGACCAGGGAGTTGGATAAATGTGTTCGCGTACAAGCTATCGCTAATAAGGAGGGGCGTTGTTTATTAAATAAAGCGCTGAGTGAACAACAAGGGTGGGTTGGCATGTACAATTTAGAATTTCGCTGGCCGACAGCAAGGACGATTCTAAGAGATATTCAGGAGGGACTGAGTGTTAAGTCCTAACAAGAATCGCTTAGACTACGGTGAGCAGCTAATCCCCCCGAAAGGCTTTGCGTTATCCAGAGCGATTGCTACATCGTTTAGCCTGGATTTGAATACTTTACTCACAGTGCCTATTGCTATGTGCTTCGGACAGACCTTGGAAGGGGATGTAGAGGATATGCGCGTTGCACTGTTCGAGGCATTAACACAGCTTGAAGATAAGTTAACGGTTTTTTACCAACAAGGTAATATTAAACTACCAGTTAAGTTTAATAGCCTATTTGGGCTACTTGAACCCTGTTTACAGCCAGTTGTACCAGATGCAGGTTCTGGTAACTCTGTATTTTCGTCCTTTCACCCTAAGATATGGCTCCTCAGGTTTGAAAGTTTAGATGACCCCGAGACTACCAAATATCGGTTGATAGTTTTGTCTCGAAACCTGACGTTTGATCGAAGTTGGGATCTAGCTGCAGTACTTGAAGGCGACACGAAAAAACGTCGACATCGAGCAAATCTGTCATTGATTCACTTTTTTGAAGAACTCTACGCGAATTCTGGAAACATTTCGTTTAACGAGGTTATCGCTCCTGAGGAGTTAGCTCGCGTCCATTGGCGACTGCCCGATAATATTCGCAGTGCGGAGTTTCTCTCAACGCTATTTGGTGATAACGGAAGTCGGCAGCCTCCAATTAGCCTCAATGCTGAGAATCAAGCACTGATGGTTGTTTCACCGTTTATTCGCAGTGGGCAAACTGCATCAGCCTTGGAGTGGCTTAAAACCTTTGCTCCAGACCAGAAGCGATTTCTTTTTAGTCGTGCAGAAGAGCTCAACTTATTAGGTAAGGAAAAGCTGAAAGGTTGGACTTGTTACGCATTTAACGAATTGCTAGTTGATGCAGAAGAACTTGAAGAAATGGAAGTGTCTTCTTTTGCCGAACACGACCTTAGTCTTCACGGAAAGTTAATAGTTGCAGATGAAACTGACTGTGTATCAAGTTGGCATCTGGGGTCTGCAAATGCAACGCAAGCTGCTCTTGGCGATGGTAGCGCAGCGCCACGAAATACTGAATTCATGCTCAAATTAGTCGGTGATAAGGAGAAAATTGGTATCGAAATGCTCAAGCAGCAATGGACAAACGAAAGCAATACCGGACTCTTTGTCGAGTTTGAACCCTCTGATGACATGGAAATGGTGGACAACGAAGCTACTGAAAAGGCCTTGAGAAAACTTGAATATGACATCATTCAGGCTGATTGGTATCTAACCGTTAATGAAGGCATGAGTGACAAAGTTTTCGACCTCGAATTAACCGGTCCTTGTATAGATATTCCCAATAATCATAGTGTTCAAGTTACAACGTTAAGTGTCGTCCAGTTCAGAGCTTTAGCCGAAAACTTACAGTGGCATCATCTTAAAGCATCACAAATTAGTGCGTTACTTCATTTTGAAATATCAATGAACGGTAACGTGATGAAAAACTTAGTTGTTCAATCCGAGCTAGTATTAAATTGTGAAATAGAGCGAAAAAGAGCTATTACGAGCGAAATCATGACCAATAGTGCGCAATTCATGCGTTATATCGCTTTTCTTCTACAGGTAGAACCAACCAAACAAGATTTATTTAACAGCACAGTCCACCATACAGGACAGGTGGATACCCCAGCCATTTTTGATAAAAACAGTGTACTGTTTGAAAAATTAATGCGCGCAACCGCAACTGAGCCAGAATTGCTGACAAGAATTCACAAACTTCAATCGAGAGTAGAACAGTCGATTATCCCCGTTGAGTTCAAAGCTTTGTGGCAAGTCTTTTCACGTTTTGTACCTCAAAAATAGTGCCTAGCGTCTGAAGCTGTTAAGGATAACTAAAATGATTGATGAAATATCAGACCAACTTCAAAAAGTCTTAAGCGGATTAACCGACTTCCAGCGAGCAACCGTTGATTCTGTGTTAGAGAAATACCGTTTAGCTGAGCATTCTCATCGAGCATTGGTAGCAGACGAAGTTGGGCTAGGAAAAACGATTGTTGCTAAAGGGATAATTGCTCAACTTTTAATGGAGCATCTCAGCAATACTCCAAATGAACCGATGCGTGTCATTTATATCTGCTCAAACCTGGCTTTAGCAGACGAAAATCGTCAAAAGTTGTCCTTATTTAATAATCAGAGAGCTTCAGAATGGGTTAAGCCTTCTACTTTTGGTCGTATAGTGGAATTAGCTGTTAAAAAGAAAGGTGCAGATGACAGTAACCAGGCTGTCATCGAGGTGTGTACTTTAACGCCTTCTACGTCTTTTAATCTTTCAGCGGGAGCGGGAAATCGAAAGGAAAGGGCAATTCTCGCGACATTACTGTCTCAAATAGAACCATTTAAAGGTTACTCAAAACCGATTTTTGCGTTGTTCAAAACAAATTTAATTAAAAATAATGCTAATTGGGAGTGGGAACTTAATGACATAAAAAGTGGCTATGACATCGATCAGGATTTACTTGCTCTATTGTCAGAAAAGCTAAACAAACCTTGTCATTCTAAAATACTCACAGAGCGCTTTGACACTATCAAAGAGGCTACTCTTTCACTTATTCGCTCTTGGTCGGAGGATTTGGGTGAGACTGAAGAAACTAGCGTACTTTTTAATTCACTCAGGGTAGAGATACGTCGGTTAGTTGCTCGTTGTTGTGCGTCAAGACTAGAAGCCGACTTGTTTATTCTGGATGAATTCCAACGCTTTCAGTCCTTAACGGACCAATGTTCAGATTCAGAAGAGACGATAATTGCAAGACAAGTTTTTAAAGTTGACAATCTAGATCAAAGCCGCAAAGCCAAGGTGTTACTTCTGTCAGCTACACCGTTTAAGGCGATGACAACATTGGATGATGAAGAGGATGAAAGTAGCCATCATGAGCAACTTTTTAAGCTTTTAGACTTCTTGTCGCACAATGATGTTGAGTTCATTTTAAAATATGAAAGTTATCGTGACTTACTGCATCGGAACATGTTGTCGCTAGCAGCAGGGGAAACTAATATTCAAGATAGTAATGCTAGGGCTGTTGAAACACTTCTCAGAACATATATCTCTCGTACAGAGAGAGGGCAAATAAGTGAGAACTTTGAACAACTTATCAATTCAAATGAACTGTGTTGTTCTGGCGATTTTGATGTTGAAGAGATAAAAAGCTATCAGGCAATTGAAGCATTGAATAGCATTCTACCTAGAGGGAGAAGGGGGGGATCGCTTATTGAGTTTGCTAAATCTTCGCCTTGGGCGATTTCCTTTCTCAATGGGTATAGCTTTAAAGAGCACTTTTACCGGAATTTTCGTGAACCCGCAGTTTTAAAATGGCTGAATCGTTCGACCAACAAAATAGCCTGGTTATCAGAATCAAACATAAACGGTTACAAGCTTAATGTAGAGCAGGATACACCCAATGCTAAAACTAAAGCTTTAACGAAAATTGTATTTGATAAATCTCCCGAAAACTTACTTTGGATCCCTCCTAGCAAGCCTTACTATCCGCTCGAGGGAGTGTTTAAAGGGGGGGAATATCTTTCGAAAACACTCTTGTTTTCGTCTTGGGCGATGGTTCCTAAAGCTTTAAGTAGTTTATGGACCTATGAAGCTGAGCGGCGCGTCTTAAAGGGTAAAGGTAAACGGCCTCCATACTTCGTTGAGAGCAGCAGTACGCCACTTCTTCGTCTTGAGGGCAAGTCCACATTAAATACATGGCATTTAGTATATCCATGTATAACGTTCAGCAAGGTGGAGTATGCAGAAGAGTCTTTACACCACTTACTCGATAAACAAGTAGTTGCCATAGATAGGGAGTTGGCTGCCTTAAAAAAATACGAAGGCCCCGGAGCCACAAATAGCGACTGGTATGTGCTTGCTCCAATGTTGTTAGATATGGCAAATGGCGAGTGGGAGCATGTAGAGCAGTGGTTTAACACTACTGTATCTCGTGCTGCTTCTGAAGGCCGAAGAAAACACATCCTAAAGCTTCAAAGCTACTTCGATGATGAGAACTTGTCTGATATAGGTAAAATGCCAAAAGACCTAGCCAAAGTACTCGCTTTTTCTAGTCTGGCGAATCCTGCAACCTGCGCAATGCGAACCATAAGGCTTCTATGGGGGGCAACTGTTTCACGACCTGAATTAATGGAATATTCAGTCCGTTTCGCAGAATTGACAGTGCGCCTTTTTAATCATGATTATGCTGCACCTATTATCAAGCGTAATATAAAGCACAAGCTGACTGCCGGTAGAATGGCATCGCCAAACTGGTTCAAAGTGCTAGTCTATTGCGCTCATGGCAACTTTCAATCGATGTTGGATGAATATTGCCATTTACTTTCTACTTCCGGTAGTAGCCTACAGTCTGCGACGTCTAAGATAGAGCAAGCTATGGGTATTCGAAGCACATCCGAGCAAGTTCACTTTTGGGAAAAGCGAAAAAAGGCTAAGGATAAAAGTTACTCTTCCATGCGATGTCATTTTGCGGTTTCTCTTGGGAATCAGAAAGTGGATGTTGAAGATGGTTTAAAACGTGTCATGAGTGTGCGGGATGCCTTTAATTCACCATTTCGACCATTTGTGTTGAGCTCTACCTCTATCGGTCAAGAAGGCCTTGATTTTCACTGGTACTGTAGGCGGGTTGTTCACTGGAATTTACCTAACAACCCAATCGATGTTGAACAGAGAGAAGGAAGGGTAAATCGCTATAAGTCGCTAGTGGTACGTCAGCGAATAGCTCAAACCTATAATCCACGGTTCAGGGCTGGCGTTGATAAATGGCAACAATTGTTTGAACAAGCAAAGCGCACTGAAAAGAATAAAAGGAGCGATTTGGAACCTTATTGGTTTTTTTCGAAAGGGTCGGCACAGATAGAACGCGTAGTTCCTACTTATCCCATGAGTAAAGAAGTATCAAAATATGCTGAAATCAAAAAAATCCTGGTACTTTATCGATTGGCTTTTGGGCAGCCAAGACAGCAGGAACTTTTAGATACTTTTAGCAATTGTGACATCGATAGTAGTGAATTTAAAAGTACGAAAGACGCTTTAATTATTGATTTGGCACCATTGAATTTCCAACAATAATGTTTGGTGTTCTGAGTAAACATGAAGCAAACCATTCCTAAGATAAAAATTAATCCATATCAGTTGATTATGCCACGCACAGAATAAGCACTTAAAAAATTACAATACCCTAGCTAATCTTCGCTCTTTGTCTAGCTTGCTCTCTAGCTTGGAGTTGGGTTGAAATCTGTTGATATAATTCAGCTTCTTCATTTTCACGATCAGTTATAGATATTGCTAGAGCATAGCTCTCTTTCTCTTTAACTTGCGCATGCGCCCACTGCTGATCTTGGCGAGTAACAACCAAGAATAACTTCCGTGGTTTACCAAACTGATTATAGGTCCACGTGCTAGACTGAAGCGTTCCTCGACTTCGATCGTCTTGAGTAATATCTCTCTTATCCCCGTCGCATTCAGGAATAGACTTCACCGTTTTCTTATTCTCATTGTTAAACGCTTTAGTAACTGCGTCTAGTGAATCTGCATTTACAAGATGAAACTTCATTTTACTAGCCAAGTATTCTAATCTTGTTGTTCGCACTGAAGGGCTATAAGCTAAGGTTGCAGTTATAGTCCTAGAAGCTTTACCTTTGCGATAATATTCATCAGGAATAGGTAATTCAAAGAATTGGTGCGTATCATTTTCTATTAGTTCTTCGGTAATTAAGACTACGTGCTCTTCTGATGACTTGAACAAACTATCTTCATCAACTACGCCATAACCCGCTACACGCCTAACATGTTCCTTTTCTTGAAATGTAGACTCAATTTCTTTTGCTACACGAGCATGATTAGCTAAAAGCGCGCGTAATAAATTGGCGGAAGCGTTAGGGTAATTGTTTAATAATCTACCAGCTAAATGAGCTATATATGGCGCTGAAAAGCTAGTCCCACAAAATTCGCTTAGTATGGTGTTACCTTGAGGTAAATGATTAAGAGTTACAACACCAAGGTGTTTAGATACTTGCCTCCAACCTTGTCCTTCTTGCCTAGCTGAAACAGCAAAATTACCACCATGCGCCAATAGCTCAGGCTTTAAAGCAGACTTACTCTTTTGATTACTTCTTGAGAAAGGAGAGACCTGGCCTTCATTAGCAACATGTAGCTCATTAATTTCACCTTGATGGTGGTAACGCCTTTCAACATAGGACATAGTGTGCTTTGCAAATGCTCCAACAGTCAAAGCATTGGCTGCAGGGGCGGGATCTATTAACGCTGCGTCTTCAGATAAAAGGTAATTAGGATAATCATCGCGCCAGTTATTTATGATTTCTGAACCTGAGTAGTTACCAGATGATACAATAATTAAGATATCTAATTCTCGAGCTAGCTCATCAAGAGTAACTGCAATCCCTGATATGTGGGCATTGCTATAGGGCGCATTCAGATTACCCAAAGATAGGTTATATATACGACAAGCATACTCTTGATGGAAATAAGTAATAGCTTCTATTAAAGTGGATTCTATAGTCTTTTCATCAAATACAGGTTCGTCATATTCGTTTTTAGTTAGAACTTTACCACTTAATATTCTTAATTCCCGCGTCCACTCATTTGAGTCAATTCTCTCTTCAATGTCCCCGAATAATGCAATACCGGCTACTGCTGTCCCATGCCCCACGATATCAGACTCGTCTTCACCTTCGATAAAGCTCTGAGCATCACCAATAGCGCCTTGCAGTAAAGCATGGTTGGTATTAATCCCACTATCTAAAATACATATTAAACTAGCATTTTCAGGTAGGTCATTTAGCTTCAGAGGTATATCATTAACGTCAATATTGAGTTGAGAAAACTCAACCCCAGCCCTAGGAGGTAAATCTACTTGCCTAACATCCTTATGATTTAAAAGTTTATCAGCCTGTTGAAGAGTGACCTCAACACGAAACATAACTAAACTATCTCTACTTAAACTGTCAAGGCTGGTAATATTTTCTGAAGCTAACCATATTTTGAAGTCAGCTATCAGCTTATCCCTAACAGCACTTGGAACACTACCCACTGGCCACAACTCTATATCAAGCCTAAATAACTCTTCTTGAGGAAAACCAAAGTGTTCAAGAGCCCAGCTTTTTCTATCCTCGGCGGACCAAGCATCGATCTTATCAATAGCGTAGAGTAAATGAGGATACGTGACGTACTCACCTTCCACTAACATAGCTAATCTACTATTAAACTCATTTAGCTGATTTTCGTCTGCAAAAGCTAAATAAACAGTATCATCTTGCTGAGCAATGATTGAAATACCATGCCTGGTAATGTCTTCAAAGTTTATTTTTTCTACAAGTTTGATTTGTATTAGATTACGGGAAGAGTCCCCCCCCACTTGATTGGAGATAGCTTCCTGAAAAGAAACTACCTGTTTTTGTAGTTTCTTACCATGCTCTTGGGGATTATCGCATTTGGTTTGTTTGCCAAACCCATTACTTCTTCTAGGGTTTAGAGGTACTTCTTTAGAAAAAGAAAGATGAGGATAAGCTCCTGCCATACTACATTCCTTTGTTTCTTATTGTTATTTAATTCTATTTTCCAACTCAAAAGCATGTTTTAACATTCGTACAGTTAAAAACTCTTTTTGCTTTAGTATCATGCGCTTAACAGCACGCCTTATTATACGCTCTATAATTGCAGGCGATTTGCCATCAAAAATTGCATGTAGCTCAGAACTGTCCAGATCGAACTCTCGTCTAACACCGCGAAGTTTAAGTTGTAATAAATGCTGTAACTGGCTTTTACTTAATACAGGAAACTCTACTAACTCATCAAAACGACGCCAAATAGCACTGTCTAATATTTGATCATGATTCGTCGCTGCAACTATAATGCTTTTACCATCATAAGAGTCCATCATTTGCAGTACGGCATTAACTACACGTCGCAATTCTCCATGCTCAGAGCCGTCATCTCGCTCTTTACCTAACGCGTCAAATTCATCAAAAAGAACTACTAGTTTATGCTTGGCAATAAAATCGAAAACCTTACGCAAATTGGCTGCTGTTTCCCCAAGAAAGGAGGATACAAGGGAGTCAAGCCTAACTATTGCTAATGGGCGGTTCAATTCATAGGCTATTGCCTCTGCTGATAATGTCTTACCGCACCCCGGAGGACCAAAGAATAAAACTTTCTCAGCGGGCATCATCCCATAACTTCGCAGAACATCTTCCCTGCGGTACTCTTCTAGTACATTTTCAATAACTTCAAATGTACTTGGCTCTAATACTAATTCATCAATAGAGCGGCTCGCTTGTTTGATATCTACTAAAGCAACACCGCTCTCTTTATCAACAGGAGCCTCAGGAAGAATATTATGAACAGACGAGCTAGGGGTTGCTCTATCACCATACAAAATGCGTTCTAAATCATTCGCTAATAGGTTATGTTGTTTTGCTCGCTCTTCTTTTATTAGCTGTTCTGTAGCACTTCTAAACGCAGTAGGGTCACCAGATGCGCCTGACTGTACAAGCAATCTTAATAATTTCCCACTAGCCATAATATACCCCTTGTCATTTATCCATAAACGACTCAAATCAAAAAACTTGGTTTTCCAAAATACTGTAGATTCTACCAGAAGAAGTAAACATTTTCATTCTTGATTAATGCAATACACAAGCACAAAAATTAGAATTTTCATAGTATCCGATATTCTTATTTAATAATGTCCATACTTCATATCATGCAAGTAGCTTTCCAAACAAGATTCGTTTTGCGTATAAGCTACTGACTGCACTTCATGTATAGATATAGAACCTTCTTGAAAGCTCAGAAACGGCTCTGACTCTGGTAAGTAAGAGATAAAATCTCCTTCAACTTTAACTCTGTTAGAGTTTTTGAATACTACAATATTCTTTGTAGCACCAGCAGTTTGCGCTGATGGATAAATAATGCCGTCAACGCCACCATCAACATACCTAGATAAATATTCAGTCATTGCTTGCAAAGGCAGGTATTCCAAATCGCTTTGGCTAGGCAAAAATGCTTTACTGATTATTGACTCAAAATTTCTCAAAAATTCTAGCTGACTAAGTTTTTCTGCATACTCTGGATCAAACATGCTCAATTCGCTATAAACTTTGTTCAATACCGTGAAATCAAAAACTTTTAGAGGGCGATTAAGCTTGAATGTTCCACATATAATCCTTTCCCCAACAGCAGGCCTTAACTCTGCTATACATGTATCCTTATCGAAGGCACCGTAGAAAATTGAAACGCCTAAGGGGTTCATCCTACCGCTTTTCGCAACATGCTTAGGAGGTGCGTCTAATTCGCTTTGAGGGTTTGAACTGATAAACTTCATCTCCTCGATTGAATTTACTTTCCTACATCGATAAATTTCACAAATAGGCTGCATTCGAATTGGTTTTTCACCCTCTGTAGAAGAATAAGAGTTTATATCATCAAACACCTGACTTAAGGTTCTATGTGCATCCAACGAGAAGAACCTTGCTCCATGCTTGATATCTTCACAAAAATTATGCCATAGCTCATAATGTAGACCAGCTCCAACATCGATATGCTGATAACAGGATGTTGTATCGTACATTGCATCAGCCCCATCCGACATAACAGAGTAACCTTCCTCTTCACTTAAAAAAGAGCATATATCGTCAGAAATGTCGGTATCATGGCATTTTAACATCATGTTAATGATGTACTCTGGACTATCACCACGTTGCTCATAGTCTGGTCTGTCACTATCTCCATAAAATACAGGATATGATTCAGCGTAACCGTAAAATTCACGATATACAGCGTCTACTCTAGCTGCTACTGAAGACAGGCTCTCACCAATATCAAACTCTCCACAATAACTACACTGGGCATTACTGCCATGCGATTTGATTTTTTCAGACAATAAGTGATCACCGATACAGTTACAGCAAATAAACTTATCTCCATCCATATTTTTATTCTCCTACTCTGTCCAAAGTCTATATGGGGCAAAAAAGCAGGAAAAATACCGTAGCTCAGCTTTTAATTACTGAAAATGCTTCCAAGTGACAAGAAAGCCTATAGTTTAGGAAGGCACTAGAGCGATAAATTGGTAAAATAACAGCGGACGATTGTAATAAATATCGTTCAATTTCATCACGCACAGAATACGCACAGACAAAAGACCAGATATAGAACGGAGAGGTAGAATTTTAGGCTAGTTATAGGGCTATGAAGATAGTCTCGAAGGGATGTTTATAAAAGCAAAAATGTATAAAAGGCAAACCTAAGACACAAAAAAACCGACATAATGTCGGCTTGTAACCTTGAAAAACTCTTTACTTTTCAAGTGAATGGTGCCAGTGGGCGGACTCGACCTGCCACGCATTGCTGCGGGGGATTTTGAATCCGCCATGTCTATGAGTAACACATTTAATGCTCTCATTCTGATTACGTTAGCGCAACAAGCTTTAATTTTCGAATAATCCATCCTTAGTCGCCTCAGCGATATAATCACTCCACCATTGCATCATTTCCCGTCTTTGTTCAAGGTACGTTGCTCGGTTGTAGGCAGCTCGCACTTCATTTGAGTCAGAATGGGCGAGTGCAGCTTCTACCACATCATAATTAAAATTATTTTCATTCAATGTGGTGCTGGCTAATGCTCTCATACCGTGGGAAACCAGCCGTTTTTCAAATCCCATTCTCTTGAGAGCAGAGTTAGCGGTTTGGGCATTGGTATGTTTTCTTCTATCTCTGTCTGCAGGGAAAATATATTCAAGTGAACCGCTAATCGGCTTGATATCCTCCAACAGGGTAAGCATTTGCGACGAAAGCGGCACTGAATGAGGTTTCTTTTTCTTCATTCGTTCACCAGGTATATTCCAAAGCTTTTCCTTCCAATCAATTTCTTCCCAACGGGCACCGGCAGCTTCTGAAGGTCGTACCATCGTGTGTAACTGCCATTGAATCAGGTAGCGTGTTACTTTTTTAATGCTCGCTGAATGTATAGCTTTCATTAGCTCGGGCAGCTCTTCTGGTTTAAGCGTGAGCATGTGCTTTTTCTTAGGTGAGCTGAACGCTTCTTTTATGCCTGCTAGTGGGTTGGCATCAATAAACCCTACATTCGTCGCATAGGTCATGATTTCATTAACCCGTTGGCACAAACGCTTGATTGTTTCTAAGTTACCTTTAGCAGCAATGGGATTTAATACTTCTATTACCATTGGAGCTTTAAGTTTTCGAATAGGGCGCTTACCTAATTCCTTGAACAAGTGGTTTTCAAGCGAGCGCCAAATATCGTCACCGTAGTCTTGTGTTACTTGCGTTCTTTTAACTTCCATCCATTTAGCAGCAACTGACTCAAACGTGTTTTCGAGTTCTGCCTTTTCTGACATCATAGATTCGGCTCTGTGCTCTTGGGGATCAATGTCTTTGGCGAGTAACTCACGTGCTTGTGCTGCTTCTTTTCTGGCATCAGCAAGCGTTACGTCGGGATAGCTGCCTAGGCTTAAATTAGCGCGTTTCTTTGCGTAAGGGCGAGAGTAATTGAACAACCATAGTTTAGCACCGCTGGGGCGAACTCGTAACTGTAAACCACCGCCATCGGCAAGGTTGTATTCTTTGTCTTTTGGACGCGCTTTCTTTATTTCTGTATCACTTAAGGGGCGGGTGGTTCTGGCCATTGTAACACTGTCTCCGTACACATGATTTTGTGTTACTAATAGTGTTACTAAAAAGCGTGGATTTTACAATATGCCCTCGGACGTTACGGGACTGAGGTGGTGTTAAGTCGCTGAATTTAAGCAATAAAAAAGACGTCCTAGGACGTCTTAGTATTTGAAAGTGGTGGAGCTGGCGGGATTTGAACCCGCGTCCAGAAAATGTCT